>Ga0272446_1000080_pt1 | contig 123375 bp, 95 predicted proteins | sample YNPCB0061_FD_194587 | JGI IMG/M metagenome (GOLD analysis project Ga0272446, IMG submission 194587) | Hot spring microbial mat communities from Yellowstone National Park, WY, United States - YNP-CB-006-1 | ecosystem: Environmental > Aquatic > Thermal springs > Hot (42-90C) > Sediment | place...
CGGTGATCCGCGCCTCCATGTCGCGCAGCACCTGCTTGTAGCGGCCGATGCCGGCGTTGTCGGGCCGGCGGCGGCAGACGAGCCAGACGGAGGTCGAGAGGTGGGCGGCCTTGTCGGCGCCGACCTTCGCTGTCCGCTCCGTGTCGATCGGCCATGAGCTGGTCACGGTACAGCCCGCGGCGATGAGCGACGTCACGAGCGCATCCCATGCGTCCGGCTCCTTGTTGGCGAACACGACGACCATGGTGCCGTCGGGATCGAGCGACTTCGCTGCGTTGGCGAATGCGGCCGCCATACCGTCCTCGTATCGATGCTTCGCCACGCTGTGGTCTCCGTCAGCGTAGGCGGCATGCTGCACAAGTTCGTGCGTGCGAGGAACGACCGCCTCGCCATCGAATACCGCAGGATAGCGATCGCCTGCCGTACGCCGCAGCCACACGTAGAAGAAGTCGGCCAGGTCGGCGTAGGGAATCGCACCGTAGTACGGTGGATCTGTCACGATTGCCTGAACGGTCCCGACGGACAGAGGCTCTGTAGCGCTCTGCCTGCTTATCTCGGTGGGACCAGCCACACCAGCGATGAGACTCTCAATGACTGAAACCACAAGTCCAAGTGCGGTTGAGTACCCGCCGGTGGCATCTGAAGCTGCCGGTATCTCACAGAAGTCCCAGGTCATCGGAAGCGCGAACTTGGCAAAGGTGTTGTGGACGAATCCACCGTCTGTCTGCCACGTGCAGATGGAGCTGTTTCGGTCAGCCGACCGAGCGAGCACACAATACAGATACCCAAGCACCGCTTCGGCCAAGGCCGCATCGCCTGTCGCGGCCAGCACCTCCTCGTACGCAGCCCGAGTCCACTTGGCGATCACACCGAGCGCGAGTTGTTGCCGCGGCGCAAAGACCTGCCCGAAGTGGACGATGCCATACATCGGGAGTTGGGAAGTACCGCGCGTGCCGTTTGGTGGACGCACGGGCTCGATATCGCATACGGGTTCGAAGAGTTCACCATATGGAAGATTGGACATCACAGCAGTCAGGTCACGTCGAGCTCGTTTCTCTGCTTCGATCTCCTCGGGAAAAGGATCACGATACTCCTTACCGGTTCGTCCTTGTACACATACGGCGACAAGTTGGACGTCCATCAGGCTTGCCTTCCCGCATGAACGGATGTACTCGCGGTTCATCACGACTGGCTGGCCGTGCAGGTGACAAAAGGCCTTGGCATTTGAAACGGTTCCGGCGCCAACCTCATTCTCGTCCTTGGGCGAAAAGACCTCGAACGCCACCTGCCGCGTATCGAGGTTCGCCTTCAAGCGCAATGCTCGTTCATGACCTTTTTTCGTGCACAGCCACAGCGTCTTGAGCAGCGGCACGGTGGCCCCGCACTTGGGGTCCTGGCACGGAACGGTCCTGGCCCAGAAATAGGCGACCGGGGGCTTGCCGTCGACAACCGGGAAGTAGGGCCGGAGCTCCTCCTCGACGTGCTTGCGAACCCAGTCGCCCCAGTAGCGGACATGCGCGGCCAGATCCCCCGCCTCTGCATCCCGCGCGAACAGCTCCCTGCTCTGCCCCTCGTCGTCCCTCTTGGGCAGCGGCCAGGTCTTGCCCGCGAGCTTGCTCGGGAACTCCAGCGTACACTTCAGGATGAACCACGCGACCGGGTTGTACTCCACCGCGATGGCGTGGCAGCCGAGGCGCATGGCCTCGAGCGGAATGGCTCCGCCGCCGGCGAAGATGTCGAGGACCTTCGGGGCCTTTCCGCCGTACGCCTTGCGGATGAGGCCGCGCAGAATATCGAGCTCGCGCTCGTCGATGCCGCCCCACCGGGTCACCTTCTCGATGCGTGAGCAGAGGTCCTCGCGCTGCCTGACCGGGTCGCTCGAACCAGCCAGCCGCTCGTACTCGCTCCGCACCTCGGGCGGGGCGTCGCCCGGATCCGGCAGCAGCGCGGCGATGACGGCCGCTCTGCTCGCCGCGAGCGGCCGGCGCGCGGGCCAGATGTGCAGCGTCGAGATGTGCCCCATGCGGCCCGCCGACTTCTCGTGCTTAGAGTCCTCACTGACCTTCTTGAGCGGGAATGCCTCCTCGATCAGGCGTCTCATGTAGCTAGCTCCTCTCGCATGGTGTCGCGCTGGGTCCACAGCACGGGGATCACGTCATAGCTCTTTATGGCATCGACGACGTCGTTGGATATTGTCCGGTCCGAGTCGTTCAGCACGGCGTACGCTCGGGAGCCTGGGGAACGCACATCCCGTGTGTCGATCCAGGCGAACACCACGGACTCGGCTGCGTCCTTGTTCGGCCTGTTGATAGCCCTCAAGATCCTCTCAGGTCGAACCCTGGACTTGGGGATCACGAAATCGAACACGTGGTCATACCCGCTCTTTCCCGTGAACTTGACCTTTGGTGTATAGCGAATCTCGTTCAGATCGAGCCAGGCCGCGACGTCTTCGTAGAAGAGACTCGTGACGACGGGTGCCGCAAGGTAGAACATATCGTTTACGGCGAGCATTGCCTGGACGAGGTTGTGCTTGCGGAGTGGGAAGTTGTCTCGCGTTGCGTGAGCTTCGAGCGCAGTGCCGTTGAGCGTAACGCCGAAGCCATTGAGCGTGATCTCGAGGAGCTTTCTGCGCTTGGGACTATCGAGCTTGCAGCCCGATCGTTCCAGGTCGCCGATGGTGTGGCTGTCGTCGGTGAGAAGGAAACCACCGTTGTGATCCTTCGCGTAGATCTGGAGGTAGTCGTTGTGACGGTCGAGGTAGGGCGTAGTGATCTCCACCCAGCCCTTGACCTGCCGCAGCGAGGTCTTGTCCTTCAGCCAGGCGACGTATTGGTCGAGCAGTTGCTGCATGTCGGCCATCATGTGAACAATCCCCTCTGGATCGCGGGCGGTTCGACGATGTTGCAGTAGCGCATGAAATCATCGAGCGTCCGCCACAGGTCACCGATATGCTGGAACCGATCTGCGGGGAGGGGACAAGCCCACTTGTCTCCGTAGCCCTCGCGGTACAGATGAAGGTGCGGGCACCCGATCTCTTCGCCATCAGGATTGCGATGAGGCGGCCCACCGAAATCGAGGCGCACGAGAACAACGACCTGCCGGGAACGGTTCTGGTAAGTCCCCTTGGATAAATCGATGCGTCCGCGGGAGATGTCCAGGATGAACTGCTCGCGACGATCAGCCGAGACGAGAGGGACGGAGATGCTGCCACCCAGGCCGGGGTAGTCCCATTGATTGTCGTCGGCCCTGTGTTTCTCCAGTGCGATCAAGGCATCGGCCTCGGCCTGCGTGAGGTTGATTTCGGCCATCAATTCTCCTCCCCATCGGTCGCGAGGACCTCGATCGCCTCGATGGTCACACTTCCCTTCGGCCGGCCGATTCCCTTGCCTGCAGGGTCCTTGATCCGACGCAGGACCGGGGCCGTCTCGCAGTCGTAGACGACATACAGCCAGTAGCGGTCGGGGTGGTTCTGGGCCTGTGCCCATTCGTTCTCGGTAAGCTCGATACCGCCGACGCGGGCGCGGCCCTTCCCTTCGATATAGCGGACCTGGCCGTCGGGCCGGCGAGAACGAAGGTCGAATCCTATCTTTGAACTCCCGACCGCGGCTCCGCAGAAATGTTCAGCGGCATCTGCTACCCACTCGACCGCTTGAAGAAGCCCGCCGCTTCCGCTGGAGCTCGGTGGCACCTCACAGAAGTCCCATGTCATCGGCACAGCGAATCGCGTAAGAGTTGGACCAACCTTTTCTGCAGTGGTTTGCCACCAGCAGACGGAGCGGTTCCTGTCCGCGGACCGAGCGAGCACACAATCCAGATACCCCAGCACCGCCTCGGCCAGGGCGGCATCGCCCGTCGCGGCCAGCACCTCCTCGTACGCAGCCCTCGTCCACTTGGCGATCACACCGAGCGCGAGTTGTTGCCGCGGCGCGAAGACCTGACCGAAGTGGACGATGCCGAAGCGCGTGAGCTCCTCCTCGACGTGCTTGCGAACCCACTCGCCCCAGTAGCGGACATGCGCGGCCAGATCCCCCGCCTCTGCATCCCGCGCGAACAGCTCCCTGCTCTGCCCTTCGTCGTCCTTGTTGGGCAGCGGCCAGGTCTTGCCCGCGAGCTTGCTCGGGAACTCCAGCGTACACTTCAGGATGAACCACGCGACCGGGTTGTACTCCACCGCGATGGCGTGGCAACCGAGGCGCATGGCCTCGAGCGGAATGGCTCCGCCGCCGGCGAAGATGTCGAGGACCTTCGGGGCCTTTCCGCCGTACGCCTTGCGGATGAGGCCGCGAAGGATGTCGAGCTCGCGCTCGTCGATGCCGCCCCACCGGGTCACCTTCTCGATGCGTGAGCAGAGGTCCTCGCGCTGCCTGACCGGGTCGCTCGAACCAGCCAGCCGCTCGTACTCGCTCCGCACCTCGGGCGGGGCGTCGCCCGGATCCGGCAGCAGCGCGGCGATGACGGCCGCTCTGCTGGCCGCGAGTGGCCGGCGCGCGGGCCAGATGTGCAGCGTCGAGATGTGCCCCATGCGGCCCGCCGACTTCTCGTGCTTGGAGTCCTCACTGACCTTCTTGAGCGGGAATGCCTCCTCGATCAGGCGTCTCATGTGTTTTCCTCTCGTGCAAGGGCGCGCACCTCTCGCAGAAGCCGGTCTATCTCACGCCAGACTTTATCGAACGAAGGGGACCGCCTTCGCGCCAGGTCCAGGTCCATCCGCGCGGCCAGAGGCGCCTGATCGAGCGTCTCGCGATAGCAGTGCTTTCCGACCATGTTCTGCTCCAACCACTCCTTGGCCCCGCGGACATTTTCCGGGTCGGGAGGCGCCACGAGGTTGTTGTTCAGCCCCCGATGACCCGACAAGGACTCGGCCGCGGCCACAAACCACGCCTCGAACTCGAACTTCGCCAGCACCACCGCCACGGGAACGTTGCCGAGCCGTACGCTGGCCCGTCTCTGGAGCACCGGCCCCAGCGTTGCGGGACAATCATCTTCCGCATCGACCAGGACGAGCACCGCGCAGGGCTTTCCCGCGTCGGCCGCGGCGAGCGCCACGGCCCGTTCGAGCTCGCCCTGCTTAACCAGCTTGTAGCGCGGCGTCCGGATCGGCCTCGTGATCCTTGGTACCAGGCTCGCATCGAGCTGCTGGACCATGCGCCGCACCAGGACCGGCACGGCCTCCACGTCCCCGTGTCCCTCGACCACACAGCCAAGCGCGAGGCTCATCCTGGCCCTCCGCCAAAGAGGTCCAGTTGTCGGGGCCTCGAAAGGTTGGGGTCCGGCAAGAGCTTTCCCAGCCGGAGCAGCTCTCCGGGGCTGTAGAGCCCCTGTTGCAGGATCGTGCGGCCGGCAGCGTTGATCGGGCCAAGGAAGGTCTGCCCACGTTCCATCACCACCGCTAGAAGCGACTCGGTCTCGATGTCCCTGCGGTCGAGCAGGTCCGGGCTGTGCGTGGTGACCAGAACTTGCCGCCCATGGGAAGCTTCCACCAGGGCGTCGAAAAGAATCCCGGCGGCGCCCGGGTTCAGGGCCATCTCCGGCTCCTCCAGCCCGACCAGCAAGGGACCCGTATCGTCTTGACCAGAGCCGTGCTGGAACAGGGCCACGAGCAGCCCCAGCGCCCGCAGCGTACCGTCGGACATGCTGAGCGCGCGGAACCGCCAGGCATTGGCCCCTTCCATCTGCTGGCGGAACTCGATCGTCTCCAGCCCGAGGGCTCGCTTGACGTCCACGCCCGTCAAGCCGGGAACGATCTTGCCGAGGTAATCCTGGATTCGCTCGCGGACCGCTGCATCACGGGACAGCCGTTCGAGGACGCCCGCGAGATTACGCCCGTCGCGGGTCAGATGCACCGCCGGATCAGGCGGATGAGGTTGTCGGATCACGTCGGGCACCGGATTGAAGAAACTCATTCCTAAAAGAGCGTCATAAAGGGGGCGAAACGCCTCGATGCCGGCCGCGGCGACCAGGTAGAGCCGATCCGGGCTGGCCGGTGGCGTTACCTGCCCTGAGGAATCCTTCACGACCCCCTCTTCGACCCGGTAGAAAGCGTGGCCCACCACACATTCTTCTTGCTGGATGACATAACCGCCTCCGGGCCGGGCGCCAATGCGAAAGATGTAGCGGGCTGGCGTGTCGTCCGGGAGATGCATCTCGAACCGGATCCCGAAGTGGGTCGGATGTCCGCTGGACCGGCGTCGCACCTCGGCGATGCCACCCCGCTCTCGGAGGGCGTGCTCGAGCGAAATCCTCAGGCTCTCCGTCGTGAAGCGGATCGCATCCAGGAAGTTGCTCTTGCCGGATCCGTTGGGGCCAACCAGGAAGTTCAACCGGGACAGCCAGACATCGCAGGCCCCGATGCTCCGGTAGTTCTTGAGCATCACCCGCTTCAAGAATAGATCGGTCATGAAGCATCCTCCGTATCCAGGCTCATGACCTCGATCGCCTCAATGGTCACGCCTCCCTTCGGCCGGCCGATTCCCTTGCCCGCAGGGTCCTTGATCCGACGCAGGACCGGGGCCGTCTCGCAGTCGTAGACCACATACAGCCAGTAGCGGTCGGGGTGGTTCTGGGCCTGTGCCCATTCGTTCTCGGTAAGCTCGATACCGCCGACGCGGGCGCGGCCCTTCACTTCGATATAGCGGACCTGGCCGTCGGGCCGGCGAGAGCGAAGGTCGAATCCCATCTTCTTGGTGGGGTCGGACACGTCCTCGACCAAGGCGCCGAGGCTCTCCTCGTGCTCGCGGGCGACACGGACGGCGATCTGCTCGATGCGGTCGTCGCGGCGGCGCTCGGCCTGCTCGGGGGGGATCGGCAATACCAGCGCAGTGGCGTAGAAGGTGACAGGGCCGAGCCGCAAACTGTCCAGCTCCATCAGCAGGGCGGACTCGGCCGAGGCGCGGCGGGCGTCGAGGCTCGCGAGCTCCTGCTCACAGGTCTTGAGCTTGTGCGCTGCAGCCGGCTCGCCCTTCGCAACCGCCTCCTTGAGCCGCCGCCGCCGCTCGAGCAAATCGGCTTCGTACAGGCTGTAGGCTCGACGGATCTGTGCCTGGCGATCTCCGCATCGTCGCTCTGCATCGCATGCGGCCCGCTCGAGAGCCGGCATGCCGTGCCGCTCGTAGAGGAAGGACTCGACCGCGGTTCGGTCTCGCGCACGGGTCGACCAGACCTTGAGCACCTCCGTATCGACCTCGCCGAGCTCGCACTCGAACAGGTCGAGCAGGAGGTGAGCCGGAGCCTCTTCGCAGCGGTCGTCGCCGAAGCGCCGGACACCGATCATGGCCTCATCTACGGTCTCGGAGACGGTGGGCGACCCGGGTTGTCCACCTTTGGTCACGCGGTCTCTCAGAACCGGAACCTTCCCCAGGTAGAAGAGATACGGCTCGGTTGCTGCGCCGTCGTAGAACACGCCACCATGGGTCGCGAGGTCGCCGACCTTGCCGAGGAACAAGGTGGTGACCGCCTCGAAGACGGGCTCACCGGGATGCAGGTAGATCGCGCGGGGTGACAGCGTCTCGGGCGGAAGGGCGAGCTCGCGGCTGAAGGTCAGCCTGTCCTGGATCTCGTCCGGGTAGGTCTGCATGGCCCGGCGCACGGTATCCGGACAGGGATCCAGGGAGAACACGCCACAAATGTCCCCCGAAATCCCGACACCGGCGTGGGGCGCGGCCTTCTCGAAGAACGCGCGGACGTACGACGGCATCATGCGCTTGACCGCCGCGTCTTCGCGCCGCTTTTCGAGCGCGGCGAGAAGGTTCTTGACCTCGGAGCACTCGACCTGGCGTCGCTGCTCCTTGAGCTGGTTCTCGACGCGCTCGCGGGTCAGCGTCGCATCGATGGTCCGCGCCACTTCCTCGTCGCGGCCTTCGACGACGGCCCGGAAGATGAGATCGCGAAGCGCGACATCGCCAAACTGGGCGCCGATGACATCGAACACCTTGTCGTTGCCGAGCTCCTTGCGAATGCGTTCGAGCTTGTCGAGCAGCACCTTGAGAACACGACCCTCGCGGGTCTCGGCGGCGACCATGTTGAGGAGCAACACCTCGTGGCGCTGCTTGTAGCGATGGACGCGCCCCATGCGCTGCTCGATCCGCGCCGGGTTCCAGGGGATGTCGTAGTTCACGAGCAGCCAGCAGAACTGGAGGTTGATGCCCTCGCCGGCAGCATCCGTCGCCACCAGGTATCGGGCTCCGTTGGGATCACGGAAGAATTCGGCCGCGCGGTCGCGGTCCTTGTAGTCCATGCCGCCATGGATGGTAGCGATCTTGCCGGCGAGGCCGAGTGCCTCGAGACGACCGACGAGGAAGTTCAAGGTGTCGCGGTGCTCGGTGAAGAGGAGGACCTTGGTGTCCGGGTATGCCTTGAGCGCGTCCCAGAGGCGCTCGAACTTGCTTTCGTGCTTGGCCTCGTAGACCCGACGCGCCAGTGCGACGAGGCGCTTGACCTCGCCGATCTCGGCGCGTAGCTCTTCGGGCGAGACCGCGTCCGTTGCCGCAACGAGCTCGTCGTCGTTGCGTTCGGATTCCTCGCGCCCGTCCTCGGCCTCCTCTTCGTCGCCGGTCTTGGTGTCTCGGACGTCCTCCAGCGGGAGCTGCTGCTGGCGCGCATCGAGCTGCTCGGAAGAGAGGAGCCCTTGCTCGAGCAACCGCAGCTCCTCGGAGAGCTTGGCCTCGCGGTGCTCCAAGGACTTGAGCAGCGCCCATGTGCTGGACGCGAGCCGTCGCTGCAGGACGCTCATGGCCAGACCGGCTGCTCCGCGGTTGCGAAGCTTCGCTCGGTTCCAGTGCACCTCGCAGTACTCGGTGGTTGCCTCGTACAGCTCGCGCTCGTCGGGGTTGAGGGGGAACTCGACGGTGATGCTCTTGCGCGGAGGATAGATGGGCTCACCGTCGAACCGAACCATCTCCTCCTTCATGCGGCGCAGGGCGTAGCGGGAACGGTGCTCGCGCGAAAGCCGGTTGAAGGCATCGGGAGTGGACAACAGCTCGGGCTCGAGCAGCCGCCACAGGAAGTAGTAGGGGTCATCTTTGCCCATGTGCGGCGTGGCCGTGAGCAGCAGCAGGTGCCTGCCCAGCGCGGCGACCTCCTCAGCCATCTCGTAGCGCCGAGACGCGCGCACGGTGAGGTCGGCGTCGCGGGTGGCAGACAGCTTGTGCGCCTCGTCGAAGACCACGAGGTCGTAGGGGCGCGCCTCGCGCAGGTGGCTCCGCATCCGGGGCCGCGCGATGGTGTCGACGCTGACGATGGCGAGGTCGTTCTTGGGATCATCGAGCGGGTTTTCGCTCGCTCCCTCGGAGCTGGACACGATGCGAAAGCGTAGGCGAAAGAGGTTGCGCAGCTCTCGCTCCCAGTTGCCAACCAGACCCGCCGGAGGAACGATGAGGACCCGCTCCACGAGCCGTCGCAGCAGCATCTCTCGAATGTAGAGCCCGGCCATGATGGTCTTGCCAGCCCCGGCATCGTCCGCGAGCAGAAATCGCAGCCGCGGGTGTTGCAGCAGATGATCGTAGACCGCGATGAGCTGGTGAGGGAGCGGGTCGATCAGCGACGTTTCGGTCGCGAACAGAGGATTGAAGAGGTAGGCGTGAGCGAGCCTGTGGCACTCGGCGACGAGCCGAACGATCCCGCTCTCGGCCTGGAAAGCCGCCGTACCGCCTCGCAGGATGTCGAAGCGTTGCTCTGCTTCGTCCACAGGGTAGATGAACGGCTCCATGCCGCCGGTTCTCGGATCGTCGAACCAGATCTTCACGACTCGGCCGAGACGCTCGACCGCGCGCACGAGCCGTTCGCGCCCCCGCTGCTTGTCGAGCAGTCGTGTTCCGGGTTGCAGGGAATCGACGAGGCTCATCGGCTCTTCGTTCTTCGGCCATGCCGCTTCGGCACTGCCTCGGCACGACCAGCGGAGGTTGGCTCGGCCCCAGCAAGGGCGTCGGCTGTCTGGGTGGCGATCCAGCGGTCGATGTTCTCGGGCCTGAAGCGCCAGGCGCCGGCAACCTTGAAGCCGGGCATCCCCCGCTTCTGGGCAAGGCGACAGACGCTCTTCTCATTCACGTTCAAGGAGGCAGCCACCTCTCGGACTTTCATCGCTGTTTCCGCCATGTGCCACGCAGCCTTCCGCAAGGGAAGGCAATTCAATGCAGGGCATTCTGTGGCAAACGGGTCCACGGATCAACCGCGAATTCGGAGTGAAATCGCGGCAGCAGGGCGACATCCCCCAAGGCTCGGGCGGGGTTACCGGCGGCTCGATCATGCTGAGGCTGTCCTACAGCACCCCGATGCGGACCGGAAGCGTGTGCCGCAGAGCCTGGTTGGCGGCGTGAACCGACGGTCGAATCTGGGTTACCACCAGACTCATCAGCTCGACGACCGACGAGAACAGCATGTACGATACCTTGAACGAGCGAAGACAGCGGAATTGCCAGCGGGTGTCGTAGCCCTGCGAGGCTCAGCCCGAATTTCACCTGCCGCATCCGACCGCCTCAACGGGTGACCGTTCAAGCTATGCGTCCCGGCCAGTTGCCGGGGGAAAAGTGGTTGCGACGAGCGGTGCGCTGCATCATGCACGCCTTCTCGCAACCAAGAAGACATCCGCGCAGGCCATCGCCGATCTGTCGCCCGGCGAGCTCGAAAAGCGCGTCGAGAAAATCATCCAGCACCTGGACGCCATCGACACCCTCATGGCGGATGCGGGCGATCTGAGCGACGAGGAGCGTCGGAGCGCGCTGCGTCTCGGCGGCGAGGACGATGTCAAGGCGCTGTCGGGCGTGCTGGCCTTCGCGGACGCTCGGCCCGAGCTGTTCAAGGTGCTCGCGACCGATGACGACGGCTCCGATCCGGCCGTGTTCGAGACGAAGCTGCTCGCGACGCGCTTGAAGAACGCCGACACGCTCTCGAAGCTCGTGGCGCGCTTCGCCGAGACGCGCTGCGCCGATCTCCGACAGCGCGCTCTACGTCGCAACGCTCGCGAAAAGACCGGCCCTGCTCGCCTACGAGCTCGCCAGGCCGTACCAGACGCGCCAGGCGAAAAAGGTTAGCAAGACCGCGTAGTCGACAGCGTACTCCCCTTTTGGGGGAGTCGCTGCCCCTTCGGGGAGAGTCGCCGCCCCTTTGGGGACAGTCGCTGCCACTTTTAGGGGAGTCGCTGCCCCTTCGGGGACAGTCGCTGCCACTTTTGGGGGAGTCGCTGCCCCTTCGGGGAGAGTCGCCGCCCCTTTGGGGACAGTCGCTGCCCCTTCGGGGAGAGTCGCCGCCCCTTTTGGGAGTCGCTCGCCCTTCGGGGGCAGTCGTTGGCCTTCGGGGCAGTCGCTCCCCCTTCGGGGCAGTCGCTCCCCCTTCGGGGCAGTCGCTCCCCTTTCGGGGCAGTCGCTCCCCTTTCGGGGATAGTCACCGCCCCTTTTGGGAGTCGCTGCCCCTTCGGGGACAGTCGCTGCCCCTTCGGGGACAGTCGCTGGCCCTTCGGGGACAGTCGCCGCCCCTTCGGGGACAGTCGCTGCCCCTTTTGGGGGAGTCGCTGCCCCTTCGGGGACAGTCGCTGCCCCTTCGGGGACAGTCGCTGCCCCTTGCGGGAAGGACGCTCTGCCTCGGGCGGTAGACGCTCCCTGACGAGCGGCTCACCGGACCAGGCCCGCTGTGTCTTGACGGCTGCGGGTTGGATCAGTCGAGCTGCGAAGGCAGGTCGGCGGCGTCGGGGGTGTCCAGCAAGGGACGGTCGTGGACACCGGCGAGTCCCAGAGGCCACGCCGAACTTTGCCCTGCCTGGCGATGAATGACCCGGTTCCAGCGCTGCACGCCCATCGCAGCGTCGACCACCCGGCCCCCTTGCAAACGGATGGATACCTTGAACGGGCGAAGCCAGCGAGTTTGCCAGCGGGTGCGGTAGCCTTGCGACGCTCGACCCGAACTTCACCTGCCGCATCCGAACCCCTCAGAGGCTGTTCAATCCGGGCCGGGCTTAAGGCACACGTCTGCCTGCCGGGCTCAGCCTCACCCCCTGCCTGCCGGGGCTCTGCTTCACCTCCTGCCTGCCGGGCTCAGCCTCACCCCCTGCCTGCCGGGGGCCTGCTTCACCTCCTGCCTGCCGGGGGCCTGCTTCACCTCCTGCCTGCCGGGGCTCTGCTTCACCTCCTGCCTGCCGGGGGCCTGCTTCACCTCCTGCCTGCCGGGGCCGTCGCCTTGACGGCGCCGACCGCCGGCCTCTCGCGCTCCGCCTGCCAGACCGGCCGCTCCTCGCAACCGAGCCCGCCAGACGCGCGCACTCCTGCCAACGTGGCACCTCTTATAGGTCAGAAAAAAACCCGCCACTTACCCACGGCGACCCGGCCGAAGCCGGACCGCCTGGACAATCCCAACCGTCCCGTGTCCATCCTGTCAAACAGCAAGCCGGCGCTATGCGCACTCGCACCGGCGCGCACACATCAAGCACCTCCTGTGCCAGTCCCGTCCCCTGGATTTGCGCGCACTTGCCGACGGGCTCGGGTGGCGGCCGCCACCCTCAAACCCGCCCGACGAACTCTCCGCCACGCGGTATTCCCCGGCAGAAACCACCAAGATGGCGATCCGCCACCCCTCCACGCATTCCGCCACTTCCTCCCCCTGCCCGCCCGCTCTCCTGCCCACCGGTTCAACGGCCTCTCAACGGGTGACCATTCAGGCTATCTCTCTCACACCCGTCGTCGCATTCGTACCTCCAAGACAACCGTTGCTTCTGGTTCGCGCCGCTGCCATGATGCCTGGCACCATGTCGAAACGATGGCAGTGGGTCCGGGTCGCGGTCGCGGCGGGGTTGTCGCTTTCCGGCTGCAGGTGCGCGGGAGGCGGCTCTGCCGAGGGTGCTGCACGGCCAGGCCCCCATGTGGTCGTCGCCAGTCCGCCGGCGTCGGTCGACTCCCCCGATCCGGCGGTGGCTGCGTCGGTCTCCGAACCCGGCCCGGTCTTCGACGCCGGATTCGGCTGTGCGCCGTCGGAGCCCATCAAGAGCACGGACCCGTGCAAGAGCTCGACGGACTGCGCACCGTCGGCGCTTTGTCACGCACGCTCGTGCATCGACAAGACCAAGGCGCCGGTTGCGCCGGACGGTGGCGTGCTGTGTACGATGAGCTTGGTATGCGGCACGACCGACGTGGGCAGGTGCGACTGCGTCGACGGGGTCTGCGCGCTGGTGGGTAGGTAGCCGGGCGAGCACGCGAACGGAGGCACGGCCGCGTCGCCGGCGTCGAGGATTGGGGGCACGACGTTCATCCGAACGCGGCGGAGGGCGGCGCTCAGGCCCCTCGACGGGTCGAGCGATCGGGGGCGCATCGACGCATGCGAAGGGGAAGCCTGTCGGCCGGTAGCGAGCGATGCTATGGGCGCGTGTCATGAGCACGAACCACGCGTTGCCGGCCGAGACCGGCGCCGAGCGCTTCCACCGCAGCTTCTGGACCGCGAACGTGACCGAGCTTCTGGAACGGGGTGCGTACTACTCGATGGCCTCGTTCGTCGTCATCTATCTGGGCCGACTGGGGCTCGGGAAGTACTGGCCCAGTACGCTCAACAGCCTGCTGTGGGGCCTGGTGTACTTTCTGCCCATCCTCTCCGGCACCATCGCGGACCATGTCGGGTTTCGCAAGGCGCTGTTGGTTGCGTTCGTTTTGCTCGCGAGCGGGTACGTGCTGATGGGTTCACCCGCGTGGATCGGGGGCGTTCCCCTTGCGGAGAAAGCCACCGACACGGTCACGGCGCCCATCTGGGTGGGCGCGAGCGTGGTCGTGGCGATCCTGCTCATCGGCATGGGCGGCTCGGTGATCAAGCCGTGCATCTCGGGGACGGTGCAGAAGACCGCCGGCAAGAGGGCGACACTCGCTTTCGCCATCTTCTACATGGTCATCAATATCGGCTCCCTCTTCGGGCGAGGAGCGGCCTACATCGTACGCACCCACTCCTCGCTCGTGTCGATCTTCGCCGTGGCCGCTGTGTGTTCCATTGCTGCGTTCTTCACCGTTCTGATCGCGTACCGCGACCCGGAGAAGGACCTCGGCGCGGCGGACAAGCCCAGGCGATCCGTCGGCCGCATCATGCTCGACATGTTCCTCGTGCTCCGCAATGCCCGATTCACCCTGTTCCTGCTCGCCAACTCGGGCTTCACATTCCTCTACGCCCAAGTCTACAATGTCATGCCCCTGTACCTCGAGAAGGTGCTGGAGCGCAAGCCGCCGGTCGACATCTACACGATGGCAAACCCCCTGACGATCGTGTTCTTCCAGCTTGCGATCACGAAGATGTTCGGCAAGCTCAAACCGATCGTGTCGATCGTGATCGGCACCGTCATCATCAGCCTCTCGATGATTATCAATCTCGTACCCTTGTGGGCGCAGGCAGGTCCCCGGGCCACGGTCTGGAATCTGCTGCCCCTCGGCTCGGCGTTCATCGTAGCAACGGTGGCGCTGGTAGCGTTTGGCGAGCTGTTCGCCCAGGCCAGAACGTATGAGTATATCGGCGCATTGGCTCCGAAGGGCCAGGAGGGGCTCTTCCTCGGCTACGCCAGCCTGCCGATGGCGATTGGCGCGTTGACCGGCGGGCCGGTCGGAGCGATCATCTTCAACGAAATCATGTGTAAGAATGCCACGAAGCAGCCAGATGGGCTGCTCGAACTCGACACGACGCAGGCCGCGATGGGCTGGGCGCTGCTCATGGGTGTGGGGCTCGTGTCGGCGGGGGGCATGTGGCTGTACAACCGGTGGATCACGCGGAGCGCACAGCCGGCGCCGGCGTGAGCGGCTCGCCAGGAGCGGGTCCGGTCGTGACGGCTGGCATCCGCGGCATATCCATCGCGGGTCATGCCGCGACCGGCGGGCACGACAACTCCGGGCTGCGGCTGCGCGGCGTTGACACGCTGCATCCGACGATCGTTCACGCGGGCAGGGATCCGGCCCCCGCGCCCGGTCAAGGCACCGGCTTGCCGCCTCGCGATGCGGCTTGCTCCAGGGCGCGGTCCGCAGTATGGTTACTCCTTGTGTTCCTGGAGAGGTCGTGGTTCATGCGAGCTCAGATGCTAAGATTGGGACCGGTCGTCCTGGGGGCGCTGTTGCTGATGTTTTCCGGGTGTGGTGGCGGCGACTCCACCGGGGAGCCCGGTGGCGCTGGCGGGGGGGGCGGGACCGGCGGCACAACCGATGACGGCGGCCCCGGCGGCGTCGGTGGTTCTGCGGGAATTGGCGGCATGGGCGGCAGCGGTGCCACGGGCGGCACGGGAGGCACCGGCGCGACGGGTGGCACGGGCGGCAGCGGTGGTACGGGAACCGGCGGGACGGCAGGCACCGGCGGTGCCGGCGGTTCCACGGGCTCGGCGCACCCGGGCATGGACCTGGTCGCTGGAGCCGTGGTGTGCTCCAGTCCCCAGTACAAGGCTATGCTCACGCTGGGCCAGAGTCCCGGCGGCAACACCACGATGTCTTCGCCCAACTATCGAATCATCGGTGGCGTCGTGGGCGCAACCCAGTCGCCTTGATCCGGAGCGGAGGTCACGTCATGAAATCGGTTCTCGCTCGTACGATGGCGGCTGGCCTGTTGGCGTCCGCCGCGTTTGCCTGGGGATTCCCTGGTTCCGCTGCGGTGCCTCGCGTGCTCACCGAGCAGGGACGTCTGCTCGACAGCAACGGTCAGCCGGTTGCAGGATCCCTCTCGGTCACGTTCACGATCTACAACAGCGCCGCCGGCGGTACCGCGTTGTGGTCAGAATCGCAAACGCTGTCGCTCGACGACGGGTTCTTCTCCGCCCGACTCGGGGAAGTCACGGCGCTGACGAGCGACGTGTTCAACGGCGCGACCCGTTACCTCGGCGTGAAGATCGGCAGCGATCCGGAGATGACCCCCCGGCAGGCCATCAACAGTGTTCCCTACGCGCTCGTTGCGGATAACGCGACCGGCCACATCACCCCCACGACCGTGACGGTCAACGGAGTAACGGTCATCGACGACCATGGCAACTGGGTGGGGCCCAACAGCGGATTGATGGGGCCAACAGGACCGACAGGGCCGACAGGAGCGACGGGGCCGACAGGGCCGACAGGGCCAACAGGGCCGACGGGGCCGACAGGGCCGACAGGGCCAACAGGGCCGACGGGGCCGACCGGACCGACGGGGCCGACCGGCGCCACGGGTTCTACCGGTCCGCAGGGACCGGCTGGGCCAGCGGGTCCACAAGGCCCGCAGGGACCGGCTGGGCCAGCGGGTCCACAAGGCCCGCAGGGGCCTGCCGGACCCACAGGCCCCACGGGTGCCATGGGTCCCATGGGTCCCCCGGGACCGCAAGGACCACAAGGCATTCAAGGGCCTGCCGGTCCCACGGGCCCCACCGGCCCCACGGGCCCCACGGGCGTGGTGGCGACCGCCTCGTTCGTCGGGTATGCGGGTTCTTTCCCGAGCTCATCGAGCTTCGTATTCGCCGATCCAACGGCGACCGTCACAGTGGCGGCGGGGCAGCGCCTCACCGGCGCCGCTTCGGCCTCCCTCGGGGCGTCGACCGGAACGGCGTTTCTCGATTACGCCCTCTGCTATCAGGCTCCCGGTGGAACGATTACGCCCTTGCCAGGCGAGTTGAACTTTCAGACATCGACCGTCACGACGACGCTGTCGTCGTTCTCGACCGCCAGCACCACCGTGCCCGGAGCCGGAACCTATACGGTTGGCTTCTGCGTCAGAACTGGGTCCGCAACGACGGTTACCAATAACGACTGGGTCAACGGCTGGGTCCAGGTTACGAACTGACGCGCAGATCTCGATTCGTCGAAGGTGCGTGCCCCCAGTGGCTGCCTGGCGGGTGCGGCGAGCGCCACGTGTCGGTTTCGAGTTTCGGCGTGTGCGCTCTTGCGGCTTGGTTTGGACGCTCGGCGGGTGATACCGCGACACCGTACCGCGCCATGGCACCAGAGGGCTTGGGCCAGGAATCCTGGCGACAATGGAGTCGAGTTTCGTCAAGGAGGCTATGCCACGCGGCATGCCTCCTCGCATTCGTGGTCCATGGCCCGGTTGAGGGGCAGGAATGAGGGGACGCCGACGGGCGTGTCTGGGGGCCGCCACGATGTGATGCGAGAGGCTTGGCCGCAGGAGTTGTGCGTCGGTGCGCGTGAAGAACGAACCGGTGCGCAGGACGGCGAACGTGTCCTCGTAGCGGTGCGAGTGCGGTGTGCGAACGATGAAGCTGTACAGGCGCAGGCGTCGGAGCTGGTGGCTCTTGTTGCCTTGTTTCAGGGAGTCGGGTTGGATACCCAGCAGCCAGGCCCAAGCCATGCGTAGGTCGGAGTCGTGGACGCCCGATGCAACATCGCGAGAGGAACGATGTCAACCCGCTGCGTACCGATCTCGACGATGTCGCCAGGATGCTCGATTCGCTGTGCGTCAAGGTCGAGCGAAGCTATCGGTGACGGAAGTCCGTCGTGTTACGTCTGGCGACTCCGCGCTCCGCCACGACGTTAGTCTGGTATCCAGCTCGTTCGGTTGGGGCGAAGCGGTGCTAGAAGATACCCAGCGTCCGAGGCGGCAAACCGATGGCATCGTTCACCAGCGCCGCCGGAAGCTCGTCGACCGCGCCGGTAGCGCCCAGCGCGAAACGGCGTAGTGCCATCCTCTCGGCATCGGCGAGCAGGCAAGGAGCGCCGCATGCGGAGGCACACCGGATGTCGCCGAGAACGAACGCCTGGGAAGACCGGCTCAGCACGTCGACGACGCCGGACGACAGGTCGAGCGAGTAGACCTGGTCGCCCCGGTTGGCGACGAGGTCGCCGTAGGCCACGCCGACCAGGTGGGTGTCGTCGAGATAGCCGATGGCCGGGGCGAGCGGCGCGCCCAGGTCGAGCGCCACACCGTACCGGCGCAACGGCTGCGGAGGAATGGTGGTCATGTCGAGCAGCACGACTCCACTCTTGTCAATTTGGCCCGCCTGGTCCTGAAACACTCCCGAGCAAGCCACGGCGAGCCGGTCCCGCGAAGGGGAAAGCACCATCGCGCCGCAGCTCGCGAGCCCCGGCATGTCGACCATCCAGTCCACCGTGTCGCCGGCGAGCGACACGCCCACGATGCGACCGTCACCTGCCGAGGAGAAGGATTCGTCGAATCGCTGCAACAAGACGAGAGCGTGCTGCCCGAACAGGAGCATCCGGTCCGGACGCGGCAACCACGGGCCGTCGTCGGGACGAGCAAGGTCGACGCGGCCGACGATCGCAGGGGGCCACAGGCTCACGACGAGCAGATCACCGCCGCCGTCCCAAGGCTCACGGCCCGGCGACGGGTTGGACTCGTACCTGGACACATAGGCGCGTCCCCCGCCGATTTCGAGGTAGTCGTGGGGATTGGAGGCGAAGCCGGTCGCCACGGAGAGCTGGCCGCGCACCTCGGCGGTTTCCGGATCGAGCCACGTCAACACGGCATTCGGATAGCGGTCAATCAACACCACGAAGTCGGAAGCCGGTCGGGCCGATGCTGCCACGACATCGCCGGACAGGGCCATGCTCAAGCCTGGCGAACGGGTCCCGCTCGACACGATCGAGCTCGAAAGCACGGTGCCGTCGAATCCCGCCAGGGCAACGTTCGTGGACGCGTAGTCCGACTCCACGACGACCACGCCTCGTCCGCAAGGCCCCATGGAGACATGCACGCCCCCGGTCGGCGCGGGAGGATCAGGCACATTGCACGCGCCGATCACCGCGGGCAGGGTCGACAGAAGCAGAACCTTCGCGATCGAATCATCTACCATCTCAGCTCTCCCGCGCCATACCACGCGCGCCTCGGCAGCGGATAGCCGATGGTATCGAAGCGCGGCTGGTCGAGCGCATCGGCAAGGCGCAATCGCAGCGCGAGGTGGTCTTCCAGCACGACCAGCGATGCTTCCAGGTCCAGGGCTCCCTGCGCGGGGATCACCACGAGCCCCGCGCTGTCGGCGTAGCGGCTGGACTGATACGTATAGCGAGTGACGAAAGCGACTTCATCGATGCCGCTTTGAACCCATGCATGGGAATATAGACGCATCGAAGGCGAGGCCACCAGCCGGGAGCGGAACGGAAGGAAGTCATTCTGCTCGGTGCGGCGCTCGGAGGAATCGCGGGGATCCAGAAGGGTCGCCGCCACCTCGAGGTCGACGAAGCCCGCCAAGCCCGCACCAGCCAGCACCTCGATGCCGCCGACCCGCGCCGAGGCTACGTTGTAGGGGCGCACATACCCGGTCGTGGCGCGCCGCCACGCGATGAGGTCGGAGGCGGTCCGCAGAAACGCGAAGGTGTCCACGTAGGCGCCCTGGAACAAGGAATTGCCTTTCCACACGACCCGGGCACCCAGGTCGAACGTGGACCCATGCTCGGCGGACAAGCTCGTATTGCCGCGTACGGTCCCCGTGAGGCCGTACAGCTCGGCGAGCGTGGGCTGTCGCACATACCGTCCGACGTTGCCCAGGAAGGTGACAGGGCCCACGGAAAGGCCAACACCCGTGCGCCCCGCCGGTGCCACCGATGAGCACAGATCCAGACCGCCGAGCGAGGTTCCCTGACACTCCGCGGTGCCGAGCCCCCGCACGCTCCACGCCTTCGATATCCGCCACTCGGCCCCGATCGCGCTGCGAGCACCCGCGCGGGAAGCCCGCAGCGAGGACGCGCCGTCGCTGTCCACCAGCAGCCGTTCTACCGACCCTCGCAACGACGGAGTCAAGGTCAGCCGGTCGTCCACGTCGATGCGAACGTGGGCCGACTGATCCACCCGACGCCCGACCAACGACACCGTCGTCGCCCCCAACGCCAGCTCCCGGAGCGGATCTACGGTCCGGGAGGAGCCTTCGATCACCGACGATGTCGCGTGCAGCATGCACGTGTCGTCGTCGCGGCACGGCGCCGAGGCCGACAACGCAGCCAGCCATCGCCGTGTGCGAAACCTCGCCGCTTGCGACGGTATCAGGGCAAGGCCTGGAATACCCTGCTCGCGTTCAACACCGTTGAGCACCATGTCGATCCGGGCGTCGCGTCCTGGCATCGCCGTACCCACGCCCCACACATCGATGGTGTCCGCGTCGGCGTTCGACCGGCTTCGCGTCACGTCGTCGTTCGGGTCGAACCGCGTGCCCCGGTCATCGACATAAGGATAATTGTTTTGGGCGTGGTCGAGGCGAATCCCCACGAGGGCCCCGGCGCGATCGTCGCCCTGCGATCCCCAGGCCCACACGCCGTGCGTGCCGAAGGATCCGACCTGGGCGCCTGCGCCGATGGCCGGTTTGCGCGGCCGGACCGGCTCGAAAAAGATGGCTCCCCCGATGCCGAGCTGGTCGGCCTCGATCGGCGCGTTTCCGCGGTACACCTCGATGCGCTGGATGATCCAGAGCGGCACGAGGGACAGGTCCGCGCTGCCCGCGACATCGTCGTTGAGGCGAACACCCGCGAGGTAGACCGGCGTCTGAGCCGAGGTCGCGCCTCGAATGGACGCCGTCGCCAGAGCCCCCTGGCCGCCCGACTCGACGACGGCAACCCCGGGCTCGGCGCGAAGGATCTCCGCAACCTGCTTGCCAGCGCCCTGGATCTTGTGTCCTTGAAGCAACGTGCCTGCCACATTCCGGTCCTTGGGCGGGACGCGAGGACGAACACGGCTGCCCTTTACCACGACCTGTGTCGTCGAGTCGGCAGGCGGCGGATCGGCGCGCGCCGATACCAACGGCAAGACCACGACGAGGGCCGCAAGCCATCCGAGAGCGGCGAGCCGCGCGCGTCTCATCGGCAGTCCGGGTGCAGCACCGCGACGGCGTCGAGGTCAAAACCTGACGTGCCCGAGGTCCCAGGTACTCTGCTGGAGCTCTGAATGCGAAGGTAGCGTGCGCGCGATATCCCGATGGACGCGAGGTCGAATGCGTCGCCGCCGGCCGCTTGCACGTCGAACGGCGAGATCTCGTTGTCCGGATTGCTGAACACCGGATGCGTTCCGGCACATCCGTCGTAGGGCGCGATCTCCGGGGCGCACGGCCACGCTGTCCAGGAGGAAAGATCGTCGCTCACGCTGACCGTCGCTGGCTCCACAAAGGGATGGTCCGGGTCGCCTCCGGCGAAAAAGACGTTCTCGAAGACGATGAGGTCCGCTCCCGGACCGTCAGCGATTCCATGATCGAAGCCCAGCACGATGCTGCCGTCCAGCCCGAGGGAGACCACGTCGAGGCTGCCCTCCTTCGAGCCTGCGCCGTGCGGGGGGCCGAAGACGACCTGAGGCATGGATGCCTGACCGAAGCCGGCCTGGGCGCCGTATTGGACGGACACGACCTCGGTCACGAACCCGGGATCGCATGGGCGGTCGCCGCCGGTGGAACGGTCCGCGCCGCACGCGACCAGTGCGGTGGACGCGAGGATGGGTACGAAACAGGTGTGGCTTTGGAAACGACGCAGGTTCAACGGGAGCCTCCCCGCGTGAGCACGCACGCGCGAGCATGGGACTCGCTGGAGCAGGTCTTCTGACTCCCGGATCTGCCGCGCCGACCGTCTTCCCAGCCCGACGGCCAGTGACACGGTGGTCGGAGCGTACCCGGTTACAGCGGCGGCTCCGTGCCGGATTCGCACCGGCTTCCCTCGAGGCCCGTGTGGGCACTCCAGCGATTAATCTCGACGTAGCACGCCCGCCCCTCCAACGGCAAGCGTCCACCCACGACGCGTGCGGATGCGGTCGCGTCCCGGTGGCGATAGGGCAGTCCGCGCTTTTGTTCGTCTCGGGTCGCAGCGCCTCGACCGCTGTCGGCGCCGGCCTGGAACGCCGATCGACGGAGCGTTCCCGCGGCCTACCGCGCCGCCGGGGTCGTGAGCGTACGCACCATTTCGAACAGGTGCAGCACATCGAACGGCTTGTGCGTGACGCCCGCTGCGCCGAGCTGAATCGCCTCATCGGCGACGGCTTCGTCGGAATCGCCGGTCACGACGAGCACCTTGATGGATGGGAAACGCGCCCGGAGCGCCGCAAGCACGTCGCGCCCGCTCAACCCCGGCATGACCATGTCGAGCAGCACAAGGTCGAACCTGCCCTTCTCGCGCTCGCACAGATCCAACGCCGCCTTGCCATCTTCGGCGAGGTAGATCTCATAGCCGCGCGTGGCGAGTACCCGAGCCAGCGAACGCCTGCTGCCGGGATCGTCGTCCACCACAAGAAGCCTTGCGCCGCGCCCTGCCGACGGTTCCTGTCCGTCGCCGGCCACCGTGGATGCCGACGACTCGCGCGTGGCCGGCAGCGTGATCGTGTAGGTGGTTCCTCGACCGATGGCGGATCGCAGGTCCAACGTGCCACCATGCCTGGCGACCACCGCACGAGCGCCCGCGAGCCCGAATCCCGTCCACCGCGCTGCCTCGACCGAGTGAAACGGGTCGAAGGCTCGCTCGGCCGCATCCGCCGGCATGCCGATTCCCGTGTCGGACACCTCGATGGCGACGTACTCGCCGGCAGCCAGATCCTTGGTGCGCGTGGTGACGCGAAGGTTGCGCGCCGTGATCGCCAGCTTGCCGCCATCGAGCATCGCACCGTAGGCCGCACCGATCACCTTGCCCAGCGCACGGACGATCTGGGCTTCATCACCCACCACGTTCAGCACGCCGGAAGGCACGTCGACCCTGACGGAAACACCGTCGTTGCCGCCCCTTTTCCCGAGCGCGAGCGACTTGTCGACAAGGTGCAGCACCTGGATCGGCGTGCCCCCTGGACGGCGCGTGTCGGTCAGGTCCGCGATCTCGCGGACCAGCGCGGTGGCGCGGTCGGCCGCGCCGCGGATGGTCTTGACCTCTTCCTGCTGAGGCGAGTCCGACGCGATCGATTCGGAGAGGACGAACGCCGACGACTCGATGGTCGAAAGGATGTTGTTGAACTCGTGAGAGATGCTGGTCGCGAGCTTGCGCATCGCCGCGAGCCGCTTGAAGTGCGAATCCTTCTCCCACAGGCTCTGCTCTGCGGTCACGTCGCGAAGCACGATGCGCACGATGCGCTCGTCTTGCACCCGCACGCATCGGGCGTCGACATCGACGAAGCGCGAAGGTCCGCCATCGCGTGGGATTGGGATGCCCTCCGCGGTGGCCACGCCATCGGTCAGCACCTCGGCCCATCGGGCGTGCAGCGTGGACCACAACGGATCGGGAAGCACGGTGGCGGCGTCGAGGTTCAACAGAACGGACCGCGCCACGCCCAGAAGCTCGCTCGCGGCGGCGTTGGCTTCCACGATCCTGCCAGCCGTGTCGCACACCAGCAGGCCGTCGGAGATCTCGTTCACGACACGGGCATGCAGCTTCTGGGATGCTTGCGATACGAGGATGGCGTCGCGCACGCGGCGAATGAACAGCACGGTGACGCCACCGGCGGCCAGGATCACAGCGACGCGAATGGCGATGGAACCCGGGTGGACGAGATCGTGAGCGACCGAGTGCGCCGCCGTGCCGGGATGGCCTCTGACCCAGGCCGCGACCGCCGCATACTGAGCCGAGGCGAGGACCGATGCGTAGATGGTCGACGCCGCGTGAAACCTGGTGGCGGAGCCGATGATGACCAGAAAGTACGCGACGTGTGCAGGGCCGAGCGCCGCCGTGTGAGGGGATTCGGTGAACATCGACGCTACCATGATGCCGGTGATCGCGGTGACGTCGATCGTGTTGTAGATGAACGCGCAGGATGGCCGGAACCTGCGACGACGCGAGAAGAACAAGGTCATCCAGCTCGCGACAGCGGCCACCGCTAGACACGACAGCAGCACGAGCAAAGACGACAGCGGGATCGCCTGGAAGACGAACGCGACACCGCAAACCAGGGCAAAGCCCGCGAGCAACGTCGACCGCAAGCGAAAGAGCCGATCTTCGGCGCGAGTGAGGTCGAGCGCCGACATCCAGTCGAACTCTGGACGCGGATCGGACATGGTCGTATATTCGCTAGCTTTGGATTGTACACGAAGAGGGTGCGCAGGTCACGCTGGAAAGGCCGGTAGAAAGCGGACGGCTGTCCGCCCACCAGGCTCAGGCCGTCGCGTTCGAAGTGCGAACCAGGGCCACCACGTCGCGCATGATCGTATCGAGCACGAAGTCCTTGGGCGTGTAGACCCTCGCGACCCCGGCCGCTTCGAGCTGGGCCGCGTCACGGTCCGGTATGATGCCGCCAACCACGACTGGCACGTTGCCGAGGCCGCTCTCCCGCATGCGCCGAACCACCTCCGGCACCAGGTCCATGTGCGCCCCGCTCAGAATCGATAGCCCCACGATGTGCACGCCCTCATCGACCGCCGCGCGCGCGATCTGCGCAGGCGTCACGCGAATCCCAGCGTACACCACCTCGAAGCCCGCGTCCCGCGCGCGCAGCGCAATCTGCTCCACCCCATTGGAGTGCCCGTCCAGACCAGGTTTGCCCAGCAACAGCTTGGGACGCCGCCCCAGCATGTCCACGAGATGCTCCACCTCCCGGCGTAACGCGTCGACGGACTCCTCCCCTGCCGCCGCAGATACGGCGGACGACACTCCCGTGGGCGCACGGTACTCGCCGAATACCCTGCGCAGGGCTCCAGCCCACTCGCCCGTTGTGACCCCCGCATGCGCCGCCTCGATGGACGCCGGCATGATGTTCCTGCCTTCCCTCGCGGCGCACTCGAGCCCGGCGAGAGCGGCCTCGACGCGCCTGGCATCGCGGGCGGCGCGCCAGGCACGGACCTGCTCGACCTGTGCGGCTTCCGCCCCAGGGTCGACGGTGAGAATCGCCCCGGCGCCCCCATCGCGCGTCAGCGGGCTCGGCTCGCCTTCGCGATAGGCGTTGACCCCTACCACCACCTGCTGCCCCTTCTCGATCGCCGCGATGCGCAGAGCATGCGACGCCACGAGGCGCTCCTTGATGTAGCCCGTCTCCACGCAGCGGACGGCGCCTCCGAGGTCGAACACGTGCTGCACCTCACGCCAGGCTTCGTCCGCAATGCGCTGCACCATGCCTTCCATCACGGGGGAGCCGTCGAACAGATCCTCGACCTCGAGCAAGTCGGTTTCGAACGCCAGAATTTGCTGCGCCCGGAGCGACCACTGCTGGTCCCACGGCCGCGGCAGCCCCAGTGCCTCGTTCCACGCCGGAAGCTGGATCGCCCGGGCCCTTGCCCGCTTCGACAGCGTCACCCCGAGCATCTCGATCACGATCCGAATGATGTTGTTCTCGGCCTGGCTCTCGGTCAGCCCGAGCGAATTGACCTGTACCCCGTAGCGGAACCTCAGCATCTCCCCGTCGGTCACGCCGTAGCGTTCGCGCCCAAGCCGCTCCCACAACAGGGCAAACGCCCGGAGCTTCGCGATCTCTTGCACGAACCGCATACCCGCGTTCACGAAGAACGAGAGGCGTCCGAAGACCTTTGCAAACGCCGCAGCGTCGAAGCCGGCGCGACCTCGCACCTCGTCGAGCACGGCGGCGGCCGCGGCCAGCGCGTAGGCCACCTCCTGCACCGGCGTGGCTCCCGCTTCCTGGAGATGATAGCTGCAGACATTCATGGGGTTCCACGACGGAATCTGCTCTAGCGTATAGGCGATGACATCACCCGTGAGCCGCAGGCTGGCGGCGGGCGGGAAAATGTACGTTCCGCGAGAAAGGTATTCCTTGATGATGTCGTTCTGCGTGGTGCCTTGCAGCACGGACGGGTCGATGCCGCGCTCCTGCGCGAGCGCCACGTACAACGCGAGGAGCCACGGCGCGGTCGCGTTGATCGTCATCGACGTGTTCATCCGCTCGATCGGGATCTGGTCGAACAACAAGCGCATGTCGCCCAGGTGCGCGATGGGCACCCCGACACGGCCGACCTCGCCCCGGGCCAGCGGGTGGTCCGGGTCGAAGCCGATCTGGGTCGGCAGATCGAACGCCACCGAAAGACCCGTCTGCCCCTTGGCGAGGTTCGATCGGTACAGCGCGTTCGATGCGGTCGGGCTGCTGTGCCCCGAATAGGTCCGCATGATCCAGGGACGGTCTTTCTTGGAAGCAGTCACGGCGGAGCACCTCGCGCGGTAGGGATTCGGCGAGAATGGATGCCGCGGCCGCGCGAACCGTAGCGTCGTGCGCCGTGCATTTCCATCCGGACACGAGGCACCGGCGGGAAGCGCAATGCGCGACACCCCAGGGGGGGCATCGGCATCCAACCGCCGGAATCGCTCGACGCCCGTACATCCCTCACCACGACCATCAGGAGACACGAATGTCTGTGGACAAGGCCCTGGAGGCCCTGCAATCGCTTTATGACAGAGCGCGGCAACAGGTGCGCGCCAAGGTCACGGAGGGCGGCAAGCTGTCCAGCCGCTTGCTCGACGACCACCAGATGGCCGCACACGCCCTCGCCTACCTACGCACCGACCTCGAAGCAGGACGGCAGGTGGCGTCTTGGGCGCAACGCGTCGGGGGCGATCACGCGCGCACCATCGCCGAGGCGTACGTCGGTGAGTCCGTTCGTGGCGTCTGTGGTGGAATCACGTTGGGGCCGGCGGAGAACGTGGCCCTGTCGGACCTGGGCCTCACCGAAGACGACCTGCGCGACACCGTGCTCGATCCCGCGGTGCAAACCTGGGCAGCCAAGGCGGCGTCGAGCGACGTGCTCGTGCGTCTGGGACGCTCCGTTCGCGACCTGGGCTACGGCGATCCTGGCCTGGGCGACGAGATGCTAGACCAGATGCGCGCGGAGTTCCGCAAGTTCGCCGATCGGGAGGTCGTGCCCATCGCGCAGCAGGTGCATCGCAAGGATGAGCTCATCCCGATGAGCCTCATCGGCAAGATGGCGGAGCTGGGCGTATTCGGCCTGACCATCCCGGAGGAGTACGGCGGGCTGGGGCTGAGCAAGGTGGCGATGTGCGTGGTGACGGAGGAGCTTTCGCGCGGATACATCGGCGTGGGATCGCTCGGCACGCGCGCGGAGATCGCCGCGGAGCTGATCGTGGGTGGCGGGACGGACCAGCAGAAAGCGCATTGGCTGCCTCGGCTGGCGTCGGGCGAGGTGCTGCCAACGGCGGTGTTCACGGAGCCGAACTACGGGTCGGACCTGGCGCGCATCAAGACCCGGGCGGAGCGGCAAGGTGACGGAACCTGGCGTCTGTTCGGGCAGAAGACGTGGATCACGCACGCGACGCGCACGGATTTGATGACGGTGCTGGCGCGCACGCTGCAGCAGGAGAAGGGGTATCAAGGGCTGTCGATGTTCCTGGCGGCGAAGACGCGAGGCGACGAGCAGGCTGCGTTTCCCGACGAGGGCATCACGGGCACGGAGATCGAGGTGCTCGGCTACCGCGGAATGAAGGAGTACGAGCTGTCGTTCGACGGCTTCCGCATGGATAGCGACGCGCTCTTGGGCGGCGTGGAGGGCCAGGGATTCAAGCAGCTCATGACGACGTTCGAGTCGGCGCGGATCCAGACGGCGGCGCGTGGCGTCGGGGTGGCGCAGGCCGCTCTGGAAGACGCGGGGCAGTATGCTTGGGAGCGCAACCAGTTCGGCAAGCCCATCGTGGAGTTTCCTCGCGTCGCCCGCAAGATAGGGAGGTTGGTGGCCCAGGTGCAGGCCGCCAGGCAACTCACGCTCTTCGCGGCCAGGGAGAAGGACGGCCACCGCCGTTGTGACCTGGAGGCGGGCATGGCGAAGCTGCTGGCCACCCGCACGGCCTGGGAAGCCGCCGACGCAAACGTCCAGATTCACGGCGGGAACGGTTTTGCAGTCGAGTACCTCGCGTCGCGTCTGCTCGTGGACGCGCGCGTGCTCTCTATTTTCGAAGGGGCCAACGAAATCCAGGCACACGTGGTTGCCCGGCGGCTGCTGGAGCAGGGAGACTGACTCACCATGACGAACATCATCACCCCCCGTTACGGTCGAATGCTCGACGATTTCGCCAAGGGCGAGACCTATGCCCATCCCTGGGACGTGACCATTGACGACGGCATGATAGCCCAGTTTGCGGCGTCGTTCCTCGACGCGACACCGACGTTCGCCAGCAGCGAGGCAGCGCGCGCGGTCGGCTTCCGCCAGCGCCCGATCAGCCCGTTGATCCTGTTGAACCTGGGTCTGTCCTTCTCGGTTCACGACGTGAGCGAGCAGGCGATTGCGCATCTCGCCTACATCGATGTCCGGTTCCCCGAGCCCGCCTACGCGGGTGATACGGTGACAGCCTCTTCCAAGGTGCTCGACGTGAAGCTGGCGTCGTCGGGAGACCGGGGCGTGGTGCACGTGCGAACGCTGCTGCAGAACCAGGCGGGCGCCGTGGTTTGCGCATTCGAGCGCAAGGCGCTGGTGCGGGCAGGCCGTCTGCAGGGGCGGCCGGCGGACCCGGCGACGTCGATCCAGCAGCCGGACCTCGGTGTCCTGCCGAACCTGCCGGCGAATCTGCGGGAAGGCAGGCTGGGCGCCCGCAGGCCGGGCGGCTTCGCCGGCTTCTTCGAGGACTTTCATCCCGGCGACATCTACGCGCACGGGTTCGGCCGCACCGTGGGCGAGAGCGAGCACATGCAGCTCACCATGCTGGTGCGCAACTCGCACCCGCTGCACTTCGACGCGGACTACTGCCGCGAGAACTCGTTCACCAAGAGCAGGGTCGTGTATGGCGGGCTGGTGCTGAGCTGGGTGCTTTCGCTGACGAGCCGAGATCTGACGGGCAATGCGGTATGGGACATGGGTCTGGACCAGGGCGCGCACCCCAATCCCACACACGCGGGCGACACCCTGTTCGCCGCGACGCGAATCGAGTCCAAGACCGACCTCGGCCCCGACGCGGGCGCGGTGACGTTCCGTGTCGTGGGCGTAAAGAATGTCCACCCGGCGGTGCTCCTCGCGGGCGGAGCCGACCTCTTCACGCCCGAGATCAAGAAGAAAGACGGCAAGGTCGCCGAGAAGGTCGTGGAGATCACGCGCACGATGTTGGTGCGAAAACGCCCGCGTTGACCCTGCCGTTCGTGTGATATCATCGGTGCCTCGCACAGCAGGAGGTGCCGCCATGAACCGGCATGCTGTCTCGGCCCAACTCGTTTTTCTGTCGATCGTGGGCTCTGTGATCGCCTCCGAGTCAGCCTGCTCGGAGGCCGGGACGTCGACGAACACGCCTGCAAACAGCGGCGGTTCGCTGCACGACGGCGCACCTTGGGACACAAGCGGAGGGGCGTCGCCGTGGCCCACGCCCGACGGCGGCGATGACGGCAGCGTCGGAGGCACGGGGGGCACGGGTGGAGAACCGCTGTCGTGCGACTCGCGTTTTTCGTTCAGCCAGTCGCCTCCCAGGTCGGGTGTTCCCTTCGATGTGCGCTTCACGGACACGCCGGGCTATACATATGTTGACATGCAAGTATCGGGACCGGGATCGCCCGCCATGACCTGGGTCGGGGTCACGGGCAGCGGTCCGTACACGTGGACCTGGGGCGTACAAGGCCATGGCGCTGGAGTTTTGACGTTCCGGTTCGTGAAGGACACGAACACGCCGCCGGGGGTGGAGGTAGCGCGGTGTCAAGTGGAGGCGATCGCCGGCACGGGTGGCACCGGGGGCTCCGGGGGGGCGGGTGGTTCCGGAGGATCCGGCGGCACGGCGGGCGGTGGCGGCGCTCCTCCGGCCAATCGCTACGGCATAGGCTATGTCAATGAGGGCAACGCAGCAGACCACGACCTGACTGCGCGGCTCGCTGGCCCAGGTGGCTGGGTGCTCCTCATCTTCGCGGACGTGCGTCCCGACCGCCACGCGGCCGAAGCTTCGTGGAAGCAGTCGGTGGCGGACGCGTACGCCCGGGATCTCATCCCCGTGATCCGCATGGCGCCGCCCTGGGGCGACCGCCGTGTCCGCAACATGGGAGAGAGCCCGACGTCGTACAAGGCGCTGGGGGCGGCCTACCGGGATATCATCGCGGATTTGCCTCGTCGCGCCGGCTGGCCGCTCTACGTACACGTGCACAACGAGCCTAATCTCTGCTACGAATGGCAATGCGATGCAGGCTCGGGGTGGCTCGACGAGACGACGCTCGCGAGCGAGTACGCGCACATGCTGGCGGACGTGGCCGATGCGATACACTCGCTGGGTGACCCCTTGGTGAAGGTGACGAACGGCGCCCTCGCCCCGGGCAGCGTGCTTGCGTGCGAGTGCGCCTATCCGAACGACGGCGGCTACCAGGGCGGCACGACGGCGCTCACCTATCTGGCAAAGATGAAGGCAGCCGTACCCGACGTATTCAACAAGATCGACGTGTTCGCGTCTCACTCGTACCCGTCGGAGGGCGAAGGTTGGGGCTTCTTCTGCGACTATGACGCAGCGATGCCGGGCCTGAAGTTCTTCGAGAAGGAGCTGCAGGCGATCGGCAAGCCAGCCATGGAGGTGATCATCAGCGAGACGGGGTGGGCCACCGAGGGCGACGGTCATAGCTGGTCGCGAGACCAGATCGCGCAATTCACGGTGAAGGCGTACCAGAACGTATGGCTGACCCACCCGAACATTCTGGGCGTGACGCCGTTCATGCTGCGAGATCCTGCCTGGGACAGGTTCGCATGGGTCGATGGGGCGAGCCAGCCCTATCCGGTCTACACGGCAGTGCGCAGCTACCGTTGCTCCCAGCCGGGTGCTAGCAATTGCCAGTAGTCCCTGTCGCGCAGAGGGTCGCCCGCATGCTCACGTGTCCCCCGGCAGCTTGCCTTCGGCCGTGATCCGATGCATGAGCCGAGGACCATGACGCCACCGCCCATCCCCCGCATCGTCACCATCGGCGGCGGGCACGGCCAGGCGAACCTGCTCGCCGCGCTCCGCAAGGTCCGCTGCGAGGTGACGGCCGTCGTATCCGTCGCCGACGACGGTGGCTGCTCGGGCAAGCTGCGCACGGAGCTGGGCATGCCGCCCCCGGGAGACCTTCGACGGTGTTTGTCGACGCTCGCCGCGGATCGGGATCTTGCCGATCGGTTCGAGCTTCGCTTGTTCGAGCCCGGGCTGGAGGGCAGGTGCGCGGGCAACCTGGTGTTGTCCACCGCTTTCCTGGAGTTCGGATCGTTGCAGCGCGCCGTCGACTGGGCGGCCGCCTTGCTGCACTGCGAAGGACGGGTCGTGCCGGTCGCCGAGACGCCCGGCGTGCTGGTCGTGTATGACCTGCGCGATGGCCGGATGGAGGGCGAAACCCACGTCGCGAAGGCGAGCACCGCGCCGATCGCGGCCATGGTCCACGGGCCCTCCACGACCAACCCCGTCGCTCTCGACGCGATCAGGTCCGCGGATTTCGTTCTGCTCGGGCCCGGCAGCTTCTTCACCAGCACGATCGCCACCGTCACCACAGGCACCGTGGCGGAGGCCCTGGTGGCGTCCCAATGCCCCAAGGTGCTTATCACGAACCTGACCGACGAGGGGTTTCAGACGACCGGGTTCTCGGATGTCGACTACGCCAGAATCCTTCGCGACCACCTGCTCATCGCGAGCATGGGCGGCTCGATGGACCTGTCCGTGCTTCACCACGTGGATGGTCCTGACCAGACTTCGACGCTCGCCGACGGTACCACCGCTTACGGTGCGCGCGTGGCGCTGCCGGGCAGCTCGTCGCATGACCCGGATCTGCTGGCCGGAGCTTTGTGCCGCCGCTTCGGCTGGGAGCCCCGCGCCTCCTCGCCACCAGCACCACCGTCGCACGACAGCCGCGCGGCGTCGTTCGAGCAATACTTGAAGGCGGCGACGAAGCATCGGCCCGTGCGGTGACCCACGCACGGGTCTGCGATGCCTCGGGCGGCGGGCCCCGGTCGACCGATACTGGACGATTGTGGGGAGCTTCGAAGAACGGTCCCACGGGAACTTCGGCGCCCGGACGGTGGTCGCTGCCCCAGCGCGGAATCGTGTCCGCGGCAGCGTGTTCTCTCGCCCGGGAGGAATCCATGGCAGGCGTGCATGTCGAAGGTGGACAGAGCAAGGGACGCAGGGTCGTGGACTCGGAGATCAACCTGATCCCGATGATCGACCTTTTCATCTGCTGCATCAGCTTCCTGTTGATCACCGCGGTGTGGTCACAGATGGCGAGCCTGAAGGTGAATGCGGAGGTGCCCGGCCAGCCGCCGGACCCGGTCCCCCGCGTGGTCGATCCACCGGAGAAGGCGCTGACGGTGGAGGTACGAGGCGAGGACAAGTTCGTTCTTCTGTGGAGGTCCGGCGCAACGGTCCACGCATCGAAGGAGGTGCCCCGTAAGGCGGTCGAGGTGGACGGCCCCGGCGGACGGATGCGCAGGTATCCCGACCTAGCGCAGGAGATCGCGCGCGAGTGGGAAGCCAACGGGAGCCACAAGAACAACGACGATCCCGCGTTCGACCGGGCGATCGTGTCCGTGGACAACCAGACCCCGTTCTCGGACGTGGTGGCGGTGATTGACGCGATCTACGCGACGAAACGCCTGCGCAAAGGCGACCAGGTCAACGCTTTCGCAGTGGCCTTCGGCTCGCGATAGGGCGTCGTGCACGGCTCGTGCGGCGAGCCTGCGGAACACCGCCCGGGGCCAGGACCCGTTTGGAAGCCGCCAAGCGATGCGCTAGGACCGCCCGTCATGGACCTGCCCTGCGGATTCACCGATGACTTCCTCGCCGACCTTCCGTACGACCCGTCGGTGCTCCTGTTCGATCGCATCGAGTCGATCGACATCGAGGCTCGCACCATCGTTTGCCGGATGCCGACGGATCGACCGCTGCCGTTCACCAGCGAGCAGCGGGTGCACCCGGTCAAGCACCCGAGACACGTTTCGGGTGGGGTGATCGTGCACGCAACGGGCATGCTGGGGTTCGTTCACGTCTATCACTTGCACGGGTTTCGCCACGCGGACGGCTGGACGGGCTACGGGACCAACATCCACAAGGCGGTATTCCGGAAGCTGGTGCCGCCGGGGCTGCCGCTGATATGCCGGTGCCAGGAGGTGCGTCACCGCAGGATGGGCGACAAGGCGTATGCCACCTACCGGTTCGAGTTCCGGCACGACGGTGATCTCGCGTATGAAAGCGAGCAGAGCGCGATGTGGATCCGCACCGGAGAGCAAGGGGGAGGGCCTGCAAGCCCGCGGTCGTCCGACGATTGACAGGGCCCGGGGGTGGTGGAGACGGCGCCGGGATCAAGCCCCGCGCAGCACGAAGACCGCGCTCGCGCAGATGGGGCCGCCGATGTTGAAGGTCGCGGCGTGGTCGATGCGATTCACCTGTAGCGGCTGAGGAACCTGCTTGGTGAGCTGCCAATACGCCCAGCCCACCATGGCGACACCCGTGGCGCCGATGGGATGCCCCTTGGCGATGAGGCCACCCGAGGTATTGATCGGGCAGTCGCTTCCGACGTTGGCCCTGCCCTCCGCCCAGTATCGCGCGCCTTCGCCGTACTTCGCCTTGCCGATGATCTCGGCGGACATCGCGCCCATGACCGAGAAGCAGTCGTGCACCTCCGCCACGGAGACGTTGTCGGCGGTGATACCGGCCATCTCGTAGGCGGCACGCACAGCCGCATAGGCGCCCGTCGGCCTGAGCACGTCATCGCGCAGGTCCGTGTTCAGCGGGTCCGTGCGCTGCGCGAACCCAGCGATCTCCACCACCTTGTCCGGCTGCACCTGCAGCTTCTTCAACCCCGCTTCCGTGGCCAGCACCACTGCCGCATAGCCGTCAGAGACCTGCGAGCACTCGTATGTCTTCAGAGGCAGCCCATCGACGATGTACCGGTTGATCCCCTCGATCTTCATCACGTCGGCGAGGGTCACCTTCACCTTGTGCATCTGCGCGAGCGGGTTTTGGTTGGCGTTTGCGTACGCCACCACGGGCACATGCGCCAGCATCTCTTCGGTGACCCCGTGGGTCTTCATGTACTTCGCCATGATCTCGGCGAAGATATGCGGAAAGACGAAGACCTTGCCAGCACGCTGGGCCGGATGCGACGCTGTCCCCAGCACCTTGCCGATCAGCTTGCCGTCCATCTTGCCCTCGTTGTCGCGCATCTTCTCGATGCCGACCGCGAGGCCCACGTCGGCGAGACCGGCCCGCATCCGGGTCACGACGTTATAGATCGCCTGCCCGCCCGACGCGCATGCGTTCTCCGCCACGTCCATCGGCTTGCCCGCGAACCCGGGGGCCATCGCCATCAGGCCGGCGAGCAGGGACTGATCGTTCAGCATCGTGGTGCAAAGCCCCGCCATGCTCACGGTATCGACCACGTCGGGCGAGGCCCCCGCGCGCTCGAGGGCCGACATCGCCGCTTCTTGCAGCATTCGCTCCAGGCTCATCTCCATGAGCTTGCCGAACTTGCTCTGGTGGTAGCCAACGATGAATACGCGTGTCATGGGACCGGTCCTTTCTGCCGCCTCCGCGAGGGGGGCGATGGGGAGCTCAAGGCTCCAAGATGCGCCATGCTCGCCGCCCATGCGGCGCAGCGCAAGGCACCTGCCGACCTTACCCGGTCCCAGCCGCTTGTCAAGCCCGACTTGCTGCTGCGCAGCAATTGCCAATGTCGACAGAGAAAGGCTTCCTAGTGATCCAGCGGCAGGTGGTTGGTGCGCCGCATCAACCCGCCTCTGGCCCGTCGACCCCCGGCAGCTTCTTGGGCTTGCACAGGTACTTCTTCTTGATCGCCGAGCGACCACAGGACTTGCAGATGAAACGCGCCCCGACAGCCAGCGCGGCAACCTCGTCGACGCCGTCGCCACCCGCGAACACGGCGCAAAGATGCTTCTTGTGGCCCTTGTGCTTATCACCCATTGCGTCACGCTCCTTGATCACGCCCGCCTTGTTCGGCTGGCGGAACGGCGTCATGAGGCGCGGCCGACCGGGGCGCAAGCCCTGGCGGATTGTTCACGGGAATCGTCCCGCCGCCACGAGCAGATCGATCCGCGCCTGCCGGGCGGCATCTTCGGCCACCACCGCCGCGGTCTCGGCGTCACGCGCCCTGCGCTCCGCGTCGATCACCTCGAGGTTCGTGGTCGCGCCTGCCGCGTAGGCCTGATTCGCCAGGTCGAGCGCCTCGCTCGCAAGCTTCGCCGCCTGCCGCGCCGCCACCAACGCGTCGTCCGCGCGACGGACGCTCTCGAACGCCGCGCGAACATCCGAACGCGCCTGGCGAAGTGCGCCTTCGAGCTGCGCCCTCGCTTGGGCCGCCACCGCGCTTCGCTCGTCGGCCTGCCCGTACCGCATTCCACCATCGTACAGGGGAACGCTCAGGATCACCTGCGCCTGCCATCCGGTCGTGGGCTGCGTCAGCGACGCTGGTGTCTGGTAGAAAGGCTGAAACGTCCCGAGCAACGACGGCATGAAGTCGGCCCAGCCGTCGCGCACGGCCCGCTCCGCGTTCCGAGCGCGCGACTGCAACGCCGCGATGTCCGCGCGCGTGGCCGCCGCCTCCCTCGCGGCATCGGGCTCCGACGCCGGCGGCGATGGCAACGCGATGTCATCGGTCACATCGACAGGGCCGTCGTCGCCCACCAGCACGCCAAGCGCCTCCTGCGCGCGAACGAGCCCCGACCTGGCGCCCTGAAGCTGCGTCTCCGCGACGGCCAGCTCCTGCGCCGCGCGCACCTGGTCGATGCGCGTGCCCAGGCCTCCCTGAACCTGCGCCACGGCGAAATCGAGGTGCGCCTTCGCCGTGTCCCGCGAACGTTGGGCCACCTCCACGATGCGTCGCTGGGACAAGACGGCAAGATACGCGCGCGCCGTCGCGACCGCCACCTGCCGCTTGACCTCGGCCGCGTTCGCCCGCGCCAGGTCCGCGTTATCGGATGCGTGCGACCAGGCCATCCAGCGCTGTGGCACGACCAACGGAACGGCGAGTTGCAGGTTCATGTTGAGCTGGTCCGCACCGGCCACGACCCGGTTGCCCAGCACGCGGTCGCCGTCGAGTCGCGTGTAGACAGCATTGCCCGTGAGCGTGGGCAGCGACGACGATCGAGCTTCGCGCACGAGCGCCCGAGCACGGCGCACCTCCTCGGTGGCCACGAGGGCGCTGGGGTTGCGCGCCATGGCGCGCTGTACCGCGTCCGTCAGGGTCAACCGCCGCGGCGCAGAGGGCGTGTCCGCGACAGCGTCCGACGCTGCGATCGCCAGGCAGGCGAGCAAGGTTGCGGCCAGCAGCCGGGCCGACGCGCTACGCATGCCGCACCTCGCCGGGCTCGGGCGCGATCGTCGGGGGATCGTCGGGATCGATGGGCTTTCGGCGTGCGAACCGTTCGAGCAACGTGTACAGCGCGGGCACCAGAAACAGCGTGAAAAACGTGGATACCGTGAGCCCGCCGATGACCGACCGGGCGAGCGGCAGGTTCGTCTCGCTCCCTTCCCCGATCCCCAACGCCATCGGAATCAGGCCCACGACGGTCGCAAAGGTGGTCATCAGGATGGGACGAAGCCTGGTCCTTGCGGCCTCGATCGTAGCCTCGACGAGAGGCTCGCCGCGCGCGCGCAGGACGTTCGCGAAGTCGACCAGGAGCACGCCGTTGGACACCACGATCCCGACCATCATGATGATCCCCATGAAGCTGTTGACGCTCAGGGTCGTGCCCGTAGCCCACAGCATTACGAACACGCCGGTCACGCCGAGCGGCACGGTGAACATGATGACCAGCGGATCGAGCAGAGATCGGAACTGGGACGCGAGCACCATGTACACGAGGAGCAGCGCCATCAACCCGGCGAAGCGAAGGCCGGCAAACGCTTGCGCCTGTGCGGCAGACTGCCCGCCCAGCCCGACGGTGAAGCCCTCCGGCACCGGCGTGTCATCGACCACCTTCTGCACCGCCGTCGTGGCCGTCCCCAGATCCTTGCCCGGGGCCACGTTGGCCGTCACGTCGATGATGCGTTGCAAGTACTTTCGTGTGATCAGCACGGGCCCGCTCGACCGCTTGATCCTGGCCACCGACGCCAACGACACCATGCCTCCCGAGGTCGCCCGAAGCGGGATATCGTCGAGGTCGGTCACGTTTGACCGGAACCGGTCGTCCAGCCGCACGTTGATGAAGTACTCGTTGCCCGACCTAGGGTCGGTGAACGAGATCGGCGCGAACTGGTTGTTGCCGACCAGGCTGGCCAGCACGGTCTGCGCTACCTGCTGCTCCGAGACTCCCAGCACGCCGGCCTTCTCGCGGTCCACCTCCACGTCGAGCTCCGGATAGTTCTCTTCGCGGGAGACCTGGACATCGGTCACCACCGGCTTTCCGTCGGCGTCGACCATTCCCCGCAGCTTGCCAGCGATGAGCTTCGCATACTCCGCCCCCGCATCCAGGTCGTAGCCGAGGATCTCGACGTCAATCGGAGCCGCGGAGCCGAAGTTCAGGATGCGCTTGACGATGCCACCGACGAAGAAGAAGGTCTGGGTGCCCGGGAACGCGTCGCCGAGCTGCTTCCGAACGCGGTCGGCCGCCTCGCTGTCGCTGATGGATCGATCCACCTTGCGGATCAGGTTGACGCTCACGCTCCCCGCGTGCGGCCCCGTGTTGGCCGAGAACAACGCCGTACGCCCGAGCGGAAGCCCGACGCTCGTGTAGACCGTATCGTACACGGGCCTTCCTCCCTTGCCCGGCATGTCCAGCGCCTTCGCCACGGCGTCCTCGATCCGCATGGCAACCTGCTCCGTCCGCTCCACCCGTGTGCCGACCGGTGTCTTGAAGCTGACGGAGAACTGGCTCTCGTCCGTCTCCGGGAAGAACTCCGTGCCGATGCGCTTGACCAGCGTCAGCGATCCCACGAACACGCCCAGGATCGCCACGATCGTGATGGCCCTGTGGCGCAGCACCACGCGCAGCGAGCGCGCGTACAGGTCGTCGAGCGCCTCCAGCATTCGCAGCGCAAAGCCGGTCAACCCCGTAGCCTTGGTGCCGTGCTCCGGCACCTTGAGTGCGTACAGGCAAAGCAGGGGCGTGACCGTACGAGACACGAAGAAGCTCATGATCAGGGAGAACGCGATGGTCATCGCCAGCGGCAGAAACAGGTTGCGCGCCACGCCCTGCAGGAACAGCACCGGAAAGAACACGACGATGGTGGTGACGGTCGACACGAAGATGGGCATGGCCACCTCCTGCGCCGCCGCGAGCACCGCCTGCGTGCGGCTCTGTCCCGACGCAAGGTGGCGGTGGATGTTTTCGAGCTCCACGATGGAGTCGTCGACGAGGCGTCCGATGCCGAGGGCAAGGCCGCCGAGCGTGAACACGTTGAGGGTCTGGTTGGTGAAGTACAGCAGGACGAACGTGGCGATGATGGACAGGGGGATGGCGACGGCGACGATGCCGGTCGCGCGGAACGAGGCGAGGAAGACCAGGATGACGACAATGGCGAGGCCGCCGCCGAAGAGCGCTTCGTGCTCGAGGGAGGAGACGGCCGAGCGGATGTACTTGGACTGGTCGAAGGCGATGTCGAGCTTGACATTCGCCGGCACGCCGCGAAGGTGCTTGACCGCGTCGCGCAAGGCATCGACCACGGCGATGGTGTTGGCGCCGGGCTGCTTGAGGACGCGAAGCGTGACGCTGCGCTGGCCGTTGACCCGCACGATCTCGGTCTGATCGGCGGTGCTGTCCTGGACCTCGCCGATGTCGGAGACCCGCACCGGTGGGACTGCCACGGCGCCGATGCCGCCGCTTCCCGGCCGGACGATCACGTTGCCGATGTGGCTCGGCGTGCCGATCTCGGTGTTGGTGAAGACATTGTAGTCGAAATCGCCGGCGCGCAGGTCGCCGCTCGGCAAGAGCAGGTTCGACGCCCGGACGGAGTTGACGATGTCCAGAATCCCCAGGCCCCTTGCGCGCAAGGCGTCGCGATGGACACGGACCTGAATCTCGCGCACCTTGCCGCCGCCTACGCTCGCGCTGGCCACGCCGGGCACACGCTCGATCTGAGGCTCGATGGTGTTGTAGGCCAGATCGTACATCTGACGTTCGTCCAGCCCTTCGGCGCTCATCCCGATGCTTGCCACGGGAATGTTGGTGACGTCGAACTTGAGGATGAACGGCTGGCTGATACCCGGAGGCAGGGAGTTGGCGATCTGCGCCACTCGCTGCGATACTTCGAACTGCGCATTGTCCAGGTTCACTCCGTAGTTGAACCACACGCTCACCATCGAGAGGCCTTGCTTGGATGTGCTCTCGACCCGGTCGACGCCGGGCGTGGCCGCGACGGCGCGCTCGATCGGCTCGGTCACCGACTTCTCGATGTCGGCCGGGCCGGCGCCGGGATAGAAGGTGGCGACGCGGATGATGGGGATGGTGATGTCGGGGAACAGGTCCACGGCCAGCTTGTCGAGCGAGACATAGCCGAGCACACAGACCATCAGCGACATCATGAGGATGAAGACGGGATTGCGAAGCGCGAGTCTGGTAAGCCACATCCGGTGCCGCTCCTCGACCTACATCGCAGAAGAAGATGCCGATGGGACGCTCGAACGCCCGGCGGACGCCTTGCCGGAATACGGATCCACGCCCCGCGCCACGCGGACCGTGGCACCGTCGGACAGCGCTTCCAGGCCGGCGGTGACGACCTCCTCGCCCGGCGCCAGACCGGACAGAACCTCGATCCATGCGCCGCCGTCGACGCCGACTTCGATGGCGCGGCGCTGCACCTTGTCCGGCGGCACAAGCACGTACGCGTAGTGCTTGTCGCTCACGATCTGCACCGCTCCCACGGGCACCGAAAGCGCATTGGGATGCGTGGCCAGCACGATGGCGCCTCGCCCATACATCCCGGGACGCAGCTCGCCAGACTCGTTGGCCAGGTGCACCTCCGCGTCCAGCGTGCGGGTGGTGGGGTCGAACGCCGGTGCGATTCTCATGACCTTTCCGTGGAACAAGCGCCCCGGTAGCGCGTCGACCTCCACACGCGCATCATCGCCGAGCTTCACTCCCGCCGCGTCGCGCTCGGTGACCGCGATGAACACGCGCAGCGTGTCGGTCCGAACCACGGTGAGAATCGAGGGGCTGCCCGTGGGGCCGACAAGGGCCCCCGGATCCAGCCGCCGCACCGCGACGAGCCCGTCGAGCGGCGACTCGATGCGGGTCTCGCCCAGACGAACGGCGAGGGCCGCGAGCTGGGCCTTGGCCGCGGCGTGCGACGCCTCCGCTGTGGCGAGCGCCGCCTGCGCCGATTGCAGCGCCTGCTGCGACACGACACCGTTTGGCGCGAGCGCCGCGGCGCGCTCGTAGTTGACTCGCGCAAGCGCGACCGACGCCTCCGACTGGGCCACCACGCCTCGTGCCGCGCTGAGCTGGTCAGGCAGATCGCTGGGGCGCACCAGCGCCACGACCTGTCCCTTCTTGACCCTGTCGCCGCGATCCACGAGCACCGCGTCGAGGTAGCCGAGCTGTTTGGACCCGATGTCGGCCTGGGCCAGCGGGCGCAGATCCACGGGCGCGCGAACCTCCACCGCCACGTCGCGAACGGCGACTTTCTCCACGGATACCAGCGGGGCAGGACGCGCCTTCGCGGCCTTGTCACCGCCCTTGGAGCAAGCTGCCAGCAAGACGGCCAGCACGAGCGGCATGAGCCGCCATATCGAGTACCAAGACATATCGTGCAACGACATAGTCCCGACCTGCGGTCACGGCAAGCGGGAGCGACGATCAAAGCAGGCGCACAACGCCGCCGTCTTGCCACATCCTCTGGTTCATGACATCGCAAGGAACCGGGGAGCAGCCATCGCGCGCGCTTGCCTGCGGCAACCTGCGCACCGCTCGCCCTGCTGCTCGCTTCCGGGTCGACGACCGCACACGCGTTGTGTATGGTTCCCGGCCCTTCCACCGGCCGGTCGAGGCACATCACAGGAGAATCACTACGTGGGAGTCTTTCAGGGATCCATCTCGTACACCAAGTTCTCGGTCCAAGGCGATCTGCCCGACAACTACGTCGGCGGGTTCGTCCGTCGCATCCGCAACCGGGTGTTCGAAGCCCTGACGCCAGACGACGACGCCGATCGGCGATGGGGCTGGTGCTCGGCGCTCGATCCGTTCGATTTGGACCTGGATCACGAGAAGATCTTCTTCAACTCGTATCTGAACCTCGGCTTCCGGCTGGACCGGTGGGCTCTGCCCTCGGCGTTGCTCAAGGCACAGCTAGCCGCCGCGAGGGTCGCGCTCCAGGAAAAGAAGGGCCGCGACCGTCTGTCCCGCCAAGAGAAAGAAGAGCTCAAGATCGCCGTCGTTCGCAAGCTCAGGCGGCAGGTCCTTCCGTCGATGAAGGTCATGGACCTGTCGTGGAATCTGCAGACGGGCGCGGTTCGCTTCTGGAGCCGGTCCAGCCGGATGATCGAGATCCTGCAGGACTACTTCTCGCAGACCTTCGCGCTCAAGCTCATCCCGCACGGCGCCTACACGATCGCACGCGCCGCCGACCTGTCGGAGAAGGAGCTGCGGCGGCTCGAAACCCTCGAGCCGGCGGTGTTTCACGCGGAGGTGCCGTAATGGAAGACCTGGATCTGGTCGCCCTCGTCGAGGGGAAACGATTCCTGGGATCGGAATTCCTCCTCTGGGTGTGGTTCGAATCGGAGGCGTACGAGGGTACGCTGCAGTTGGCCGACGGCACGCAGTGCGAGTTCTGGCTGGAGAGCGATCTGGTGCTGGCCAATGGTACGGAGATCGCCTCGCTCAAGGGCATGGCGCCCAGCGCCAACGCCGAGGCTCACGAAGCCCTGCGCCAGGGCAAGATCCCGACTCGCGCGCGAATCCGCATCCTCCGCAACGAGCTCGAGTTCGGCTTCGTGCTCTCGGCCGAGGATCTCTCCCTGTCCAGCGTCAAGATCCCCGCGCAGCTCAAGCGCGAGCAGGACGAGAAGTTCTACGAGCGCATGTTTCTCCTCGAGCAGCTCGAGCAGATCGTCGAGAGCCTGTTTGCCGACTTCCTCGTGCTGCGACTGGGCAAGACCTGGGAGACCACCGTGCTGCCCGCCATCCGCACATGGGTGCGCGACGATCCCGTGGACCTGGACGAATACGGTCGCCGCCGGGCGGAGGCCCTTGCGAGGCGACATCGCCCGGCAAGCTGACCGGGCTTGCGGCGTGCTTACCCCCCAGAGAGTCTGGAACGAAGCTCCGGCTTGAGCACCTTGCCCAGTGCGTTGCGTGGCAGTTCAGGGACGATCTCGAGCCGGGAGGGTAGCTTGTAGGACGCCAGCCGGTCCCTGGCGAATGACCGGAGCGCGGCGAGGTCGAGGCTCGAACCCGGGCGCAGCACGACGACCGCGCACACGCGCTCTCCCCACTCCGGGTCGTCGGCGCCCACTACCGCACATTCCAGGACGGCGGGGTGATCGCGCAGCACCTCTTCGATCTCCAGCGCGGATATCTTATAGCCGCCGGACTTGATGATATCCACGCTGCTGCGGCCAAGGATTCGTACGTAGCCGTCCTCCACCACCGCCACGTCGCCCGTGCGGAACCACCCGTCGCGAAATGCCTCGCGGGTGGCCTCCGGGCGCCCCCAATACTCGCGGAACACCTGGGGACCGCGCACCTCGATCTCCCCCACGGCGCCGTCTTGCACCGGCACGCCGGCGTCGTCGACGATCCTTACCTCCATGCCGGGCATGGGGACGCCCACATAGCCAGGACGCCGCTCGCCCCGCAGCGGGTTGCCCAGCGCCATGCCGATCTCGGTCATGCCATAGCGCTCGAGCAGCACATGGCCGCTGATCTGCCGCCAGCGATCGAGCACCGTTCGCGGCAACGCGGCGGATCCCGAAACCATCAGCCGCATCGCCCGGCAGCCGGCTGCAGCCCGCCGCTTCAGATCGGGCGGGAGCTTTTCGTACGCGGCTATCAGCTTCGAATAGATCGTGGGAACCGCCATCAGCAGCGTGATGTCCCCCTGCGCGATCGCCTCCCAGCACGCCCTTGCATCGAACCTGGGCAGCATCCGGCATCTGGCTCCCGCCCAGAGAGCACAGTAGACCACGTTGATGATGCCGTGCACATGGTGGAGCGGAAGCACCTGCAGAATCACGTCATCCGCGGCCCATGCCCAAGCCTGGACCAGCGATGTGCACTGTGCCTCCAGATTCGCGTGGGTGGTGACCACGCCCTTGGGCCGCCCGGTGGTGCCGCTCGTATAGATCATCATGGCGCGACGCGACAGCGGGTCTTGCGCGGACAGCCACCACGGCTCCGACGGACAGGCCTCTGCGCCGACAAGGTCCGTGGTGGTGAGCAGACGAATGCCGCGCATGGCGGCCAGCCGCCCGATACGCGCGCTGTGCCCGGGGGACACCACCACGACCGCTGCGCCGGAGTCGTCGAGCACGTACTCGATCTCGGGGTCGGCGTGGTTGTCGCAGAGCGGCACGGCGACGCCGCCAGCGCGCCAGATCGCCCACTGGGTCGCGACATAGGATTCGTCGCGTTCGGTGAGGAAGGCCACGCGAGCCTCGCGCAGATCGCTGTGGCCGTCGAGCAGGCGCGCGGCGCCTGCGGAGGCTTGCCGCAGCAGCCAGGCGCGGGAGAAGCTGCCGGACGGCGTTTCGAGAGCGATACGTTCGCGGGCGGCTTCGGCCCGCTCGAACAAGGGAAGCGGCCGGCCCATGGGATCACCTGCCGGTCAGCGCGCAAGCCTTGCCACCAGGTCGGCGGCCTGGTCCCGATCGATGTCGAGAGCGTCGGCCATTTCCATGATCAGCTCGCGCTCGCTGGTGCGCACGATCCCGTCGGATGCCATGACCTGGATGGCGAGCGACAGGGCCACCTTGCGGGCTCCAGCGTCGGGTAGCCGCCGCTTGATCTGCTCCAGGCGATCCTGGCGCGTGCCTTCCCCCAACGCGGCGATGATGCGGTCGACGAGCGTCTGGAATTTCTCGCTCTCGACCACACCATCGGTGAGGGACTCGACGCTTCGGGCGAAGTGGGCGCGCTCGACATCGCTGAACTCGCCGTCGGCGTAGGCGGCGAGGAACATGGTCTCGACGATGGCTTCGAGCTTGGGATCGTCGAAGGTGCGGAGATAATCGGAGGTGGCTGAGGACATGGGGGGAACGTTAGCCGTTTCGCGCCGGGAAATGAACAGCGCTGAAAGGCGAAGACACCCTGGCGCGTTCGAAAACAGATAGGTGCGGCACAGCGGCGCCTCATCATCCGCGGTGCCGTCGCGTGACCACGCCTGCCGTACGCTCACCCGTCAATCCTCGGGCTCGGGCTTGACCACCGTCGGCCCGCGGATCAACAGCCCGGTCGCGCCAGGATACAGGTCCGCGGCGTTCGCCTCGTCCGTGTCGAGGTGCATGTCGAGGCGGTAGTCCTTGCTCACGCGCACCAGCACGTCGTCGAACACGATCCCGCGCTCTCCTCCGACGCGCACCATGACCCAGTCCTTGTCGCGCACGCCGAAACGCTCGGCGTCCTCCGGGCTCATGTGGATGTGCCGCTGCGCCTGGATCACTCCGGAGCCCAGATCCACCGCCCCCGCAGGCCCCTCGAGCCTCAGCCCGGGCGTGTTCTTCGTATCGCCCGACGCCCGGATCGGAGCGTCGATACCGAGGATGAACTCATCGGTGCGCGAGATCTCGACCTGCGTGTCGGGCCGCTCGGGCCCGAGCACGCGCACCTTCGGGATTCTACCCTTGGGCCCGACCAGCACGACCGTCTCCTCGCAGGCAAACTGCCCCGGCTGGCTGAGCTCGTGCTTGACGGTGAGCTGGTGCCCCGTGCCGAAAAGGGCCTCGACGTGCGCACGGCACAGGTGCACATGGCGGACGCTGGCGCTGATGGGTATTCGAAGCTGATCGTTCACGGCTCTGTTCCTCCCGGTTCGTGACGTATCAATCCTGCTCTCCGTATAGCACGTTCCAGAGCTCCGGGTTGAGCTCATGCAGGTCGCGATGCGGGTCCGGCAGGTTGTGGACGCTGTGCGGATAGATGACTTCCTTGCGGATCATCTTCAACCAGTAGTGCGGCTGACGGATGTCGGGGCGCACGGTCCAAGTCGAACGGTCGTCCGGGTTGTAGTACACCGACGCCACCCGTACACGGTCATGGGTGAGATTACGCCGCAAGACCTCCTTGAGCCGGGCGACGACGTCATTGACGAGCTTGCCGGCGCGGAAGGTGGTGTCGATGATGAGCACGTTGTCACCGTCGTTCACGTGGTCTTGCAGGTAATCGAGGCCGATGATGCGGTTGCGGTAGCTCTGCCGCGTCGGGAACGCATTCACGCTCACATGGTCGGGGGTCTTGTACCGTCCGCCGGCCTTGAGCTGGAAATACTTGTACACCTCGTGGACGGGCAGCCCCGCGATGACCCCTCCGGGCCACAGCGCCACGAGGAAGTCGGGGCGGTAGCTCTCGTCGTGCGCGATGTTCACGCCGAGCCGGATGCTGTCGAGGAGCAGCTCCCTGGGCTGTACGTAGTAGTAGTCGCCATCGACTCGCACCTCGAGGGGCTCGCTCGGCCCGCCGCGCAGAATCCGCCATATCTCCGGATCCTTCTGCCGCAGGAGCTTGTCCTCCGGATCGTCCGGCGAGACCAGGTCGGCCAGCTCGTGCGGATAGTCGATCCAGACGTGCTCCGCGATGCTGTGCAGCGCGATGACGGGCAGCTCCTTGTACTTCGCCCGTTCGGGCTTGTGATGCACCGCGGCCACCACGATCTCGCGCGGCGCGTTCGCGCGCGCCTTCTGCCGCAGAGTCTCCACCACACGCCGGATCGTGTTCCCCGACTCGTAGACGTCATCGATGATCAGCAGACCATCTTCCGGACAGACCACCTCGATGAGATGCTCGAGGTTCTTGACGTTCACCTCGGTCTGCTGGGCGATGCCCGTGTACGAGTCCGTAGCGACCGTCGTGTGGTTGATGCGCACACCACGGCTGCGGAAAAACGCATCCACCCCGAGGCCGACCGGCGTGCCGCCACGCCACAGCGAGATTGCGTGCTTGGGGCGGAAGCGGCTGAGGTAGACCTTCCTGCCCAGCCGAAACGAATCGACGAGGAACGATGCGGGGTCGACGTGCAGAAGCTCGGGCATCAGGCGCCGGTCATAGCACGGGCCACGAGCGCGCTCCAGCGCCAAAGGCTGCATCGGGCCGCTCGCTTCCGCGCGCCCCCTGTGCGATGATGTCCGGTCGACATGCCCTGCACGTCTCCGCTCCGACGTCTCGTGCTCCCCATCTGCCTGCTCGCGACGCTGTCATGCAACCCCGTGTCGCGTTGCACCGCAACCGGTGAGCCCGCGCCCGGCATCGCGGGCCGTCCGGCCTTCGCCCTCCAGACCGGACACCAGGAGCGTGTCACCACGGTGGCGTTCAGCCCCGACGGCTCGATCATCGCATCCGGGTCCAGCGACCGCTCGGTCAAGCTGTGGGACGCCCAGTCGGGCCTGCTTCGCGCCACCCTGCGCGACCACAAGAAGCCGGTTTCGTGCGTCGCGTGGAGCCCTGACGGGTCCGTCATCGTGTCATCGAGCTGGGACGAGACGGTCAAGCTTTGGGAAGCGCGAAGCGGGTCGTTGCTGAACACGTTGCACGGGCACGAAGGGCCCGTCACCAGCGTGGCTGTCAGCCCGGACGGCGCCACCATCGCATCGGGCAGCCAGGACAAGACGCTCCGGTTGTGGGATCGCCACAGCGGGGCGCCGAGGTCGTCGGTGCAGGCAGGGCTCGACCGCGTGACCTCCGTGGCATTCAGCCCCGACAGCCGCTGGGTCGCTGCGGCGAGTGGCCGCGAGATCAGGATCTTCGAGGCCGCCACCGGCCAGCCCGCAAAGGTGCTCTCCGGCCATTCCGACTGGGTCGAGCACGTCGCCTTCAACCACGACGGTTCGCTCATCGTGTCATCGAGCAGCGACGGCACCGCGCGGATCTGGAACACGTCGACCGCAGCGATCGCCCGTGTGCTGTCCGGGCACGCAGGCAGCGTCTGGTCCGCGGTGTTCTCCCGTGATGGCAACCTGGTGGCCACCGCCTGCGCAGACAAGGCGGTTCGAACCTTCGATGTGGCGACCGGCGCCCTCGTGGCACGGCTGGAGGGCCACACCGACCACGCATCGGCCGTCGACTTCAGCCCCGACGGCGCCATGCTCGTGTCCGGTGGATTCGACCGGTCGATCCGGCTCTGGTCGATAAAGGGCAAGGCTGCATTAATGACCATGGGCGGACAGATGCAGCATGTCACCCACGTATCGTTCAGCCCGGACGGGCGCTGGCTGGCGACGAGCGGGGAGATGTCGCCGGTTCGCCTGCTCGACGCGCGCACGGGAGCATTGAAGCTGGCGATTCGAGCGGATCCGGTGGCGGTTTGGGGGCTCGCGTTCGATCCGACGGGCTCGAAGCTGGCCGTTGCGTGCGACGAAGACAAGGTGCGAATCTACGCCTTGCCGGACGGGCGGGAGACGGGGCAGATCCAGGGCTGGGTGGGGGCGGCGCGGGCGGTTTCGTGGAGTCGCGACGGCGCGCTGCTGGCCGTGGGCGGCGAGGACAAGGTCGTACGTGTCTATGCAGTCAATAAGCCCGGCCCGCCCGTTTCCTTGCCAGGCCATCGTGGCGCGATTACCTCCCTCGCCATCGCCCCGGATTCGTCGCTGATCGCGTCGGCCTCCGAGGACAAGACCATCCGCCTGTGGGATCCACGTACGCGGATGCCGAAAGGCACGCTGCGCGGACATGAGGGCGCGGTGCTCTCCCTGTCCTTCAGCCCCGATGGCAGGGCCCTCGCGTCGTCCTCCGAGGACCGCACCATCCGTATCTGGGAACCCTCGACGTCCAAGCTCCGCGACACGCTGTATGCCCATGGCGAGCAGGTGAGTAGTGTGGCATTCAGCCCCGACGGTAGCCTGATCGCGTCGGCCAGTCGCGACGAGACGGTGAAGGTCTGGGACGCGGGCGACGGTGGGCTGAAGGCGACCTATCGCGGGACCGGCGGTCCGGTGGAGTCTGTGGCTTGGCGTCCCGACGGCGCGATCCTGGCCTCGGGTGGCGAGGCGGTCCGCCTTTATCGCAGAGCGGACGGAGCCACGGTATCCCTGAGCTTTTTCCAGGTCGACGACCAAGTGGTCGGATTGTTGCACACCGACGACGGCTTGTTCGAGGGCGACCCGCAAGCTTTTCAGCTCGTCTTCTTCCGGTTGGGCGACGACGTTCGCACCGCCGATCTGCTTTCCGCCGACCAGCTCCAGGAGCAGTTCCAACGTCCGAACCTGGGTGTCGATTACCTCGCCGGAAGGCCGATCGCTCCGCCTCCGCAGGTCAGGCTGGGCGTGGGACTGCCGCCCATGGTACAGTGGGCCAGCCCGCTGCCCGACCAGATCGCGCAGCCGTCCCTCCAGGTGCGCGTGCGCGCGAACGACCGCGGAGGCGGCGTGTCGCAGATTCGCGTCTACCTCAATGGCGAGCCCGTGACCGGCGGTCCGGACGGCGGGCTCGACGACAAGTCAAGAGTGGCCCCCGGCGTGCGGGAGACGTCATCCACGCTGCAGCTCGTGCCTGGCGACAACGTGATCGAGGCCGAGGGCTACTCGGTTCTCGGCCAGGTCAGGAGCCCGAGGATATCGGCAAAGGTAGTGCGGAGCCCGTGAGGGCTTGTCTTCGTTGCTGCCGTGTGCCTCGCGCGCAGCCGGCCTCGTTGCTGAGGCGATGCGTCTCGCCCGGATTTCCCCCAAGCGCCGCAGGCCAACCGCAAACTCCGCAGACACACGCGCAGCGTTTGGCTTTTCCCTGGTTGACACCGAGAACAGCCGCCGGCATACTTCACGGTTATGCCTGTGTCGCCCCTGCCTCCGACTTCGCGCGCATTCACCGATCCAGGGCCTGCGTACGCCGCATGCGCACCCTGCACCGGAGGCCCATGGGCATGTTTTTCCCGCTGACCACTGCCCTGCTCGCCGCCATCGTGGTCGTCGCGCAGTCGGTCGAAACCGTAACGGGTTTTGGCGGTACGGTGCTTTCGCTTTCCCTCGGCGCCCACCTGATCCCGCTGGACCGGCTCGTGGTCTCCCTGGTGCTCGTCAATGTCATCCAGAACATCTGGCTGGTGGTACGGGGGTTCCGGCACGTTCGTCTGAAGTTGCTGGTAACACGTGTGTTGCCGCTATGCGGTGCAGGTCTCGCCGTGGGCGCGCTGATCTTTCAGGAGCTCGGTGGGGGAGGGCTCAAGCCCGTGCTCGGCGGGTTCGTCATGACCGTAGCGGTGCTGGAGCTGGTCAGGCTCTACCGAACGACTGCGCGGCCGGCAACCCTGTCGCCGTGGGCGGCGTCGGCGATCCTCGTCGGCGGCGGGCTCTTCCATGGAATGTTCGCATCGGGCGGCCCTCTGGTGGTGTACTTTGCCAGCCGATCGATACCGGACAAGCATGCATTCCGGGCCACGCTGTCTCTGCTGTGGCTCGTGCTCAACGCGGTGCTGATCGTAACGTTCTCGATCGGCGGACGGATCGATCGATCCGCGCTGGCACTTGCGGCCGCGATTCTACCGGCCCTGCTGCTCGGCATTCTGGTGGGGGAGCTGGTCCACCGGCGGGTCGACGATCTGAAGTTCCGCAAGCTGGTACAGGGCGTGTTGCTGTTGACGGGCGTCTTTTTGCTGGTGTGAAGGCGAGAGGAAAGGAGGGAGGGGATGACAGGGAGGGTGGCACGGTCGGCGAAGGTCGCGCTGGGATTGGCCCTGGCGGGCCTGTCAGGCTGCCAGGCGGAGCAGGAGCCGTGGCACTTCGAGATTGCCGTGCTGCAGGGCGACGCCTACACGCGAGGCTATCAGCATGGCGCGCGGTTCGGCAGCCGGATTCGGTCGTTGTACGCCGGGCTGCTGACCAACTCGATTCTGCCGTATCTCAACCGGCAGCGGCCTGACATCGCGAGCGTGATGAAACATTATCGCGAGCCCGAGTACGACGACGGCCGCTTCTCGGCGCTTCTGATGCTCGAGAGCGCTCGCAACATGGAGCGCTTCATCCCCGACGAGTACGTCCGGGAAATGCACGGCATCGCCGATGGATCTGGCATCTCGTACGACGAGATCCTCACCCTCAACACGTTCACCGACACGATGCTCGGCTTCCGGTCGATGACCTTCTTCATCAATGCCATTCAGGCGCCGTCGATTGTACGCATCGAGTTCGACCCGATCCTCGACGCGGACGGAGTGGACAACGACGGGGATGGCGAGGTCGACGAGGCGGACGAGCACATCGTGGCGCCCTACGACCCGAAGCCGCACGCCACGATGACGGAGGTACCGCCGGATCGTCCGGTGAAGATAGTGCTCAAGGACCAGGCGCTGATGGCGATACCGGAGGGGCCGGATCCCGGCACGATTCGCCTGCAGCTCGACAAGGCGGTTTTTGAGCCAGGGAACGCGGCTATCACCACCTCGCAGATCGTGGAGCGGAGCGTGCTGGAGGTCGTCGTCTCCTTCCTGCCCGATGGCGGCTTTCCCCAGGCGTCGTCGGTGTCGCTCCTTGTCCAGGCGGGCGACAAGTCCAATGTCACCGACCCTCCGCCGGCGCACGCGCGCTTTATGCGCGACGAGCGAGTCACGTTCACCACGAAGGGCTATGGCAAGGCCGCCTGGGCGGTACCCAACCGAGGCGAGGAGGACGGCCGCACGCAGCCGACGTCGTTGGCCTTGGCGCTTCGGCGCGGTGCGACGGCCGACGGTGCGCCGCTGCTGGGCCATCATTACGCGCTGCTGGACTCGAACACGAGCCACAAGCACACGGTGCTGTTCGTGCACAGGCCCACGAGCGGACGACCCTTTGCGGTGATCGGGTGGACGGGGATCCTCGGCGGATTCTCCGGGATGAACGCCGCCGGGCTGGCCTATGCCATCAACAACAGTGACAGCATGGACAACCCCATGACCCAGCAGGTGCACGACAACCTTTTCGACGCGTTACTGCTCGAGTCGGGGGTGCCCGTGACGATGATGGGGCGCGCCATGGTCGAAGGGTTCGACACGACGCCGCAGGCGGAGGCGTATCTGCGTCGGACCGCGCCGTCGTACGGCTGGGCCATCCTGCTCAACGACGCGGGTGGCGACATCCGGGCGGTGGAAATGGACTGCAACTTCCTCGGCGACCCCGACGGCGGCGTCTACGCGTTCGCGCCCGACGCTTCCGATCCGGACAACCTCGACGAGCATGGGATGCGATGGAGCAGCCTCAGTGACGACGATCTGGAGATGGCGTCGCACGCGGTCCGCAACACGGAAGACATCCACACGAAGGTGCTGAGCTACGATATCACGCCGCAGCGTTACTGGACGAGCTTCTATTTCCGCTCGTTGCGAACCTATGTCACGATGCGGTCGACGCTCGAGCCGCAGCTCGGGCGGATGGACGCCGCGGCGATGCAGGGGCTGCTCGGCACGCCGGCGATCGTCGACGAGCGCGACTCGATGAATGCGGCGGTATACGAGCCCGCGACCCGCCGCATCCATGTGGCGGCCGGAAAGGTGCCGGCGACGGACGCGCCGTGGGTGGACTACGATCTGGCCGCGGAGGGACCATGACGACACGCGCGCCTGCCGGCCGCACGGCACGCATGTGGTCTTCCGGCCGGGCACGCGGCGGGGTGGCGGCGTCGGCGAACGCGCGCCTGCGGTGTGCGGCGCTGCTGTCGGCGGCGCTGCTGGTGGCTTGTCCCGCGCAGGCCGCATTCACCGAGACGCTTCCCGAGGGGGTCGCGATGGCGGATGTGGCCTACTCCTACGCCTGGCTCCGACAAGCCTACGACAACGACGGCAACCTCGGGCCACTCATCGACCCTATCTGGCGGTACGAGCCTGGCGGCGGTCTGCAGGGGGTCATCACACCGAACGTGGATGTCCGCTACCAGTTCATCATCCCTCAGCTACAGCTCGGCATCCTGAAAAACTGGACCGTGGGCGTCGCTCTGCCCATCACCATCAAGACCACGGTCGATCCCACGCTCGACTGGCAGCCGGGCGATTATCAGCAAGCGCTCGGACGCCCCTACAGCGACGACGACTTCTGGCAATGGGCCGCCAGCATGGGACAGCCGAAGCCGGGCAAGTGGGAGGGCAACCACTGGACGCCGTCGGACACCGTACTCGGCACGCGCCTGCGCTGGACGGACTACGTCGAGGCGCTCGACAAGGCGGGGATCGAGAGCGCGGCGACGGTGATGTATGCGATACGGACGGGCAAGCCCGCGGATCCGGAGGAGATCGTGGCGGCAGGCACGACGATGTGGGATCTGCATGCGCAGGGCGAGCTGGCGTTGCATCTTGGGGTGGAGAAGAGCTTCAAGCGGTCGCTGGACGATCGCCTGCGGGTAGGCGTGGATGGCTTCTACGAGTGCTTTTTCCAGCGCACGCTGGACACGCCGCGCGGGACGAAGCACCCGTTGCTGCTGAACTATGCCCCCTACGTGGGGGACACGTATCGGGTGGATCCTGGGGACTTCGCAGGGTTCTCGGTGGACGTGGCGGTCGTGCCGGTCAAGGGGCCGGAGGTCGGCAATTGGATCACGAAGGGGGACGCGGTCAAGGCGCGCGAGCTTCCGCCCCTGCTCACGGTGTCGGTGCGGTACACGTATACTCATCTCGAGCAATCGCGCTGGTACTCCGAGTCGGATCTGTGGGACTGGGATCGGGAGAAGCTCTGGAGGCCCGGCTACAAGAACATCATCACCGCGCGCGTTGCGGTGGGCTTGCTGCGGCTGGGTGTCCCGGCGCAGGTATATGCCACCTACCGGACGCTCACGCTTCTGCCCGGCAAAAACACCCGGGCCGCGAACGTGCTCACGGCTGGCGTCCAGGTACCGATTCCGCTCTGGTAGCGTTTGCCGACCGCTTCGGGCCTGGCAGGCCGTGGCCGTCGCTGATCCCGGGGCCGGCGCGCCGGTGCCGTCGTCTCCAGTTCAAGTCTCCCGATCGCTCTGCTACGCTCGCGCGTCATGGCCAAGTCTGTCCTCCGTTTGCAGTCGAGCACGAGAGCAGCCGTGCTGGGAGTCGTCGCGGCGACGATGCTGCCTTGCTGCTCCGTCATGTCCTACGTGGGATACCGGATCGACCCGGACTATCCCCGCGACGAGCGTCAGACGCTTGAAATCGCGGGGCTGCACGAGCCCGTGCTCGTGTACTTCGACAAGGCGGGCATCGCGCACATCCAGGCGCAGGACGAGCAGGATCTGCTTCGGGCGGTGGGGTTCACGCAAGGACGCAGCCGTTTCTTCGAGATGGACATGATGCGCAGGCTCGCTCAGGGACGCTTGTCCGAGATCGTCGGCGATCGCAAGATCCTCTCGTCATCCACGGTGGAATTCGACGTGGCGATGCGGGGTTGGGGCTTCGGCAAGGGCGGAGAGCAGGATGCCGCGGGGCTGTCGCCGTCGAGCCGGGTGATGCTCCAGGCGTATGTCGACGGCATCAACGCGGCGCTGCGGATGTACCGTCCGCTGGAGTATCGTCTGCTGGGCGTCGAGCCGGAGCCGTGGCGCATCGAGGACAGCTTTGCGATGGGCAGGCTCAATGCGTGGGGTGTGACGCACAACTGGCACCAGGAAACATCGCGCCTGCTGCTGGCGTTGAGCGTGGGCGTGGACCGGGGCGAGCGGATCTACGGCAACGAGCCGTGGAAGGGCGGCACGACGATCCAGGCGACCGGCCCGGTGCACGAGCTTCCGCCGGCCATTGCGCCGGAGCTTCGACCGCTGCTGCCGGCTCGTCCCTACGTGCCGCGCACCGCGACGCTGGCTGCGGGAGAGGGCATGGCAGCCGACATCGCGCGCATGAGCAGGGCGTCGAACGGGTGGGTGGTGGGCGGAGATCGTTCGGTGTCGGGCATGCCGATTCTCGCCAACGACCCCCACATGGCTCACCTGCTGCCGTCATTGATGTTCCAGCAGCACCTCAGCGCGCCCGGCATCGACGTCATCGGCGGGACGATCCCAGGCATTCCGTGGGTCATCTCGGGGCATAACCGCTACGTCGCATGGGGCACGACCTCTGCCGTGGGGGATGCGGTGGACCTGTTCGTGGAGCGTGTAAAGCCCGGAGATCCAGGGCAATACGAGGTCGACGGACGATTCCTGCCCTTCGATCGGGAGGAGCACGTGGTCAGGGTGCGCGACGGCGGCGGCTGGGTGGAGCGTCGCTTCACCATCCGCCGCACGCGTCACGGGCCAGTGATGAACGACATGTATCCGGGGCTCTATCCGTCGTGGGCGCCGCCGGTCACGATCGCGTGGAATCCAGGGGACTTGTCGAGCAGCATCGATCAGTTCGGCCTGGCGAACCGCGCTACTTCGGTCGAGTCGCTCCGGCGGGCGCTGCTGCGCATCGGCACTCCCGTGGCGGCCTGGCAGGCAGCGGATCGCACCGGGACGATCGCGGCGTTCGCGACGGGGACGGTCCCGGTGCGTCGCAGGCATCGGGGGACATTTCCGGCGCCCGGGTGGTTGTCGGCCTATGACTGGGACGGCACGGTCCCGGCCGAGTCGATGCCCTTTGCGTCTTCGAAGAGGGGATTCTTCGCGCACGGCAACAACCTCATGAGCGACCCGGAGCGGAGCGAAATTCTCTTCCAGATCGACAGCGCGCCGTCGTACCGGGTGGACCGGATCAGCGAGCTGCTGGCGGCTCGCCGCGATCATACCAAGCAGACGCTGGCGGCCATCCAGCTCGACGTCAAGCTGGAGAGGGCGAAGCGTCTGGTCCCGGCATACCTGGAGGATCTGCGGGCGGCCGGGGACTTGGGCCCGACCGAGCGAAGCGCGATGGAGCTGCTCGCGTCGTGGGACTTCGAGGCGCCGGCGGAATCGCCCGCGGCGGCGGTATTCTTTCTTACGTATCGCGATGCGGTCATGCACGCCTTGCGGGACGAGCTCGACGAGCGCGGGTTCGAGTTCGTGATGGCGCAGCGTTATTCGACGAACGTGGCGGACCTGTGGTTCGGCGAGGCGGAGCATCCGGTATGGGACGATCGCAGTACGCCGCGAGTGGAGCGGCGCGGCGACATCCTGGTCGCCGCGTTCAAGCGGGCGGTGGCGCGTCTGGTGCGGGAGCAGGGGGAGGATCCGCTGGGGTGGCGCTGGGGAAAGATCCACGATTTACAGATGCGTCACCTGTTCGGTTCGGAGAAGGCGATCGCGGGGCTGGTGAATCTGCCTGCGATGGAGGCGGGAGGAGGGCTCGATTCGGTGTGGAAGTCCCACTTCGACCTCGGGCACCCCGAATTCCCCTTCCGGGCGATGGCCGGTCCGGTCTATCGGATGGTGGTGGACCTGGGCGATATCGAGCACGGGCTGTGGATCATCGACACGGGGACGTCGGGCTGGCCGGGGTCGCCTCACTATGGCGACCAGCACGAGCTCTGGAAGCAGGGCGGGTACCTGCCGATGGTTTCGAGCTGGCCGGAGATCCGCGCCACGGCGCAAGCCGTGATCACGTTGCGGCCGGCGAAAGGCAGCGAGCCATGACGATCGCGTGGAAGCCTTTGCCGCAAAGGGGAAGCTCCCCGGACGATCTCCTGTCTGCCATGGAAGCCGCGCGGGATCGGGATGTGCGCTGGCGGGAGGGACGCGTTTTCAGCCTGGTGTTCCACCCAGGCGACGATCTGGCGGACTTCGGGCGCCGCGCCTACGGGCTGTTCATGTCCGAGAACGGTCTCAACCCCGCTGCGTTCCCGAGCTTGCGGCGGTTCGAGATCGAGGTGGTCTCGATGGTGGGCAGCCTCCTGCACGGGGGGGCCGGCGTGGTGGGCAACATGACCTCGGGAGGGACGGAGAGCATCCTGATGGCGGTCAAGGCGGCGCGCGAGTGGGGGCGTGCGCGGTCCCCGCGCATCACGCGCCCGCAAATGGTGCTGCCGTCGACGGCGCATCCCGCGTTCGACAAGGCGGCGCACTACTTCGATGTCGAGGCGGTCCATGTGCCGGTGGGCAAGGACTTTCGCGCCGATGTTCGAGCCATGCGCAAGGTCCTCACCCGAAGCACGGTCCTGGTCGTGGGCTCTGCGCCGTCGTACCCGCAAGGCGTGGTGGATCCCATCGAGGATCTCGCGCGCATGGCGGCCAGGCGCGGCATTCTGATGCATGTCGATGCTTGCGTGGGCGGCATGATGTTGCCGTTCGTCAGGTCGCTCGGCCATGCCGTGCCGGCGTTCGACTTCGAGGTGCCGGGGGTTACGTCGATGTCGGTCGATCTGCACAAGTATGGCTATACGGCCAAGGGAGCGTCGGTCGTGCTGTATCGCCACGCGTCGCTGCGTCGCCATCAATACTTCGCGTACACCGACTGGCCGGGAGGCATCTATGTATCACCGACCATGACGGGCACGCGCCCTGGCGGAGCGATCGCGGCGGCGTGGGCGATGCTCCACCGGTTGGGGTATGAGGGGTACGAGCAGATCGCGCGGGAGGTGATGGAGGCCACGACGCGGATCCGTCGCGGGGTGGAGGAGATCGAGGGAGTGCGCGTGCTGGGAGACCCGCACATGAGCGTGCTGGCGATCGCGGGCGACGGTGTGGACATTTACGAGGTGGGCGACCGGATGACGGAGCTTGGGTGGCATCTGGACCGGCAGCAATCGCCGCCGAGCCTTCACCTTACGATAAGCCGGGCGCATGCGACGGTCGTGGATCGGTTTCTGGAAGACCTGCGAGGCGCGGTGAAGGCATCGCGCAAGGAGCCGTTCGATCGTCTGCTCGACAGGTCGAAGCTGCTGGCGGCGGCGGCGGTGATGCGGGTGCTGCCGTCCAGCGTGGCCAGCCGTGTGACGGCCTTCGCGTCGAGGCGTGGCGGGCTGGCGGGATCGTCGTTACCGCGCAAGACCGCGCCGATGTACGGTCTGATGGCGGTGCTGCCCAATCGTGGCGATCTGCGCGAGTTGGTGATCGATGCCCTCGACCGGATGACCAGGCCCGACACGGGAGGAACCGGTTGACAGTTTCCCGGTCCCTAGTATGCTGCCCTCGCTCCTGACACGCCACGCGATCGCTCGTTGCCACGCCGGCGCGTCAACACGGCCCAACCAGCCGAGGTGCGATGTGAGATCCCTGCGTTCCTTGTGGATCTGGTTCCTGGCGTTGTTCGTCACGCTCACGACGAGCGTCCCGACCGAAGCCGAACCAGCCAGCCTCGTTTTCATCAACGGCACGCCGACCGCCGTGTTCTTCAACGACGGCGACAGCTTCCGCGTGCTCGAAGGCCCGCTCGAGGGAACCAAGGCGCGTCTCGCCGGGTTCAACACCCTCGAAAGCCACGGCCCGGTCCACGTCTGGGGCGACTGGCACCCCAAGGAGCTGTACGCCATCGCCAAGTACGCCACGCTCAACGCGCGTCGCGGCGTCTGGCACTGCGAGTCCAAGGACATGAGCCGCGACGGCTACGGCCGCATCCTGTTCCACTGCCCGGACCTGCGGCGATCGCAGGTCAGCAATGGCTTCGCGCATGTCATGGCCGTCGGCGACGAAGCCCCGTCGCCCGAGCTGCTGCACCTGCAGTGGGAAGCCATCGTGCATCGTCGTGGCATCTGGGCGCACGGCGTGCCCACCTTCGTGGTGACCTCGGTGCACTCCGCCAATGAAGGCTACGAGGGCAAGACCTACAACCGCATCGTGTCGCCTGCCGACGGATTCTCCGACAAGTGGTATCACAACACGGTCTTCGGCGAGTGCGAGAAGGCCTGCTATCCGGCCAAGGAGCTGCCCTTCGACGACGCCTTGAAGGTCGCCTCCGAGCTGCGCGCCGACCCCCAGGTGGCCGAAGCCATCCGCGGTGTCCCCGATGTCGTGGTCGCCGTCTCCGTCAACGAGTACCTCACGCTCGGCAAGGTCCGCCGCATCACCAGCCCGGCCGGAATGGAAGCCTTGTCGAGGCGCCTGTCTGCCATGAACGCCGCGGGGCGTTTCCAGGCGGCCAAAACGCAGCCGTCGGCATGCATGATCTACGTGTCGTTCGAGCGTCGGTATCGTGACCCCAAACCGGTGTGCTTGAAGTGGTAACTCGATCCTCGACCAGGTCGGGATGGCTTTGCGCGGTATCGGCCCTGCCGGCGCTCGCGATCGCCCTCTCTAGCTGCGACTACACCTCTCCTTCGCAGCCCGTCTACGGCTACGAAACCAACGACCCTGCCTGTCGTGACGGCATCGACAACGACGGCGACGGGCTGGTCGACTGCGAGGATCCAGACTGCATCTGGCACTCGGGTCAATGCGGCCAGATCGTGCCTCCCTACCCGGGTGAGTCTGCCAAGGAGAACACGCCCGAGCTATGCCACGACGGCATCGACAACGACGACAACGGCCAGTTCGACTGCGGCGACCCGAGCTGCCGGGCGGTCATGGAGACGTGCTGTCTGCGCGAGTTCACGAACGAGACCTGCTCCGACGGCATCGACCAGGATCAGAACGGCTATGCCGACTGCCAGGACTTCTCTTGCAGCCACGGCATGTTCGTGACGGTTTGCAGCGGATCCACGCCCACCGCGCCCGAGAACGACGCCAAGGCGTGCCGCGACGGGGTCGACAACGACGGTGACGGCAAGGTGGACTGCCGCGATAAGGACTGCGCCGTGCTCGACGTCTGCAAAGGCGACGGATCCGCCGAAGACACGCTCGACAAGTGCAAGGACGGTATCGACAACGACGGCAACGGCTACATCGATTGTTCGGACCATTCCTGCTCGCAGAGCGCCGACCAGGCGATCGTCGACTACTGCAAGAGCATCGCCGAGGACACGCTCGACAAGTGCAAGGACGGCATCGACAACGACGGCAACGGCTACACCGACTGCAACGACTACTCATGCTCCAAGGCAGCCGATCAGGCGATCGTCGACTACTGCAAGAGCATCGCCGAGAACACGCTCGACAAGTGCAAGGATGGCGTCGACAACGACGGCGACGGCTACACCGATTGCGCGGACTACTCCTGCAACAGCGTGGACAAGGGCGCCGCGCAGGATGCGGCGGACTACTGCGCGTCCATCCTCGAGGTGACGCTCGAGAAGTGCTCCAACGGAATCGACGACGACGGGAACGGCTTTGCGGACTGCGCAGACTACTCGTGCTCCAAGTCCACCAATCCGGACATCATCGCCTACTGCGCCGACAAGCTCGAGAACACGTTTGCCAAGTGTAAGAACGGCGTCGACGACGATGGCAACGGCTATGTCGATTGCGCCGACTTTTCGTGTCGAAACGTGCCCAACCCGGACACCACGGTGGGCGGCTACGCGTGTCAGGAGAGCGGCGCTCCCACGGCGGCGGCCATGGACAAGCAATGCTCCGACGGCCTCGATAACGACCTCGACGGCTTCATCGACTGTGCAGACTGGGATTGCTACTACAACCCGCAAGTGACCGTGTGCAAGGACAAGCCACCGATCTGCCTGTAGCAGCGGGGCTCTGGTCAGGACCATTCGAAGGCAAGACATGAAATTCATCCGCACGTTCCGCGCCCCTGTGGTGCTCGCCTCCCTTCCGGCCCTGCTCTTGTTCGGGCAGGACGCCCGCGCACAGGGGGAGCCACCCGCCGCTCCGCCATCGCCCCCAAGCGCGTCAGAGCCCCCTCCCGCGCCCTCCTCGCCGGCCGCCAGGCCCGACAAGGAAACCAACTGCCACGACCGCATCGACAACGACGGCGACACCGTCGTCGATTGCGCTGATGCGGACTGCTACAACGACCCCGGCTGCAAGCCGTCCGGTGTGCCCGAGAAGTCCAACAGCCTGTGCACCGACTTCATCGACAACGACGGCGACGGCGCCATCGACTGCGAGGACTCGGACTGCCAGGGACCGGGCATCACGGCGTGCCAGGGTTCCTACAAGGGTAGCGCGGTCTCCACGGGTACGAGCACCAACGAGCTGCCGATGGACCTGCCCGAGCTCGGCCAGGGCATCTCCGTCGAGGAGCTCATCGGTCGCGGATCGGACAAGGACGGCGAGCGCAACGACGAGCTGTGCTCCGACGGCGTGGACAACGACGGTGACGGGCGAACGGACTGCGCGGACTTCGGCTGCCGCTTCGATCCGAGCGTCACGGTGTGCACCGGCAATCCTGGCGTGCGCTTCAGCGTGGTGGCGCAGGTCAGCCAGATCCACTTCTTCGAGCAGCAGCCCGGGTCGAGCCAACCCAAGGACGATACGCGCTTCACGGCGTTGCAGCTTCGCGCGCTCGGTCCCATCAAGGGTCTACAGAACTCGTTCTTCTTGTTGAGCATGCGCGCCGAGAAGACGCCGCGGCTGACCTTTGCGATGTTCCAGGTACCCATCGGCCACAGCGGCCACTACTTCAACGTCAACAGCGGTGGTGGCGGGCTGACGGCCGAGGGGATCCGATCCATCTCCAAGGCGCCCCTCATCGATCCCGCGTACTACATGCTGTCCGCCTTCGAGCAGGGCAACGGTGCGGCCGCCGAGGTCGGCGGGCCCATCGATGGTGCCGGACTCCTCATGTTCAGGACCTTCGTCGCGGGTGGTGCGGGCACCTGGAGCGGCAACCTCGGCGGACGGTACTTCAAGGACAACAACACCAACTTCACGTACGCTGCCGGCGCGCAGTTCACCATCAATGCGGTCGGCCACTGGAACCGCTACGACAACCCCATCCTCTACGTGCCCGTCCCCCTGACGGTGGCCTTCAACCTGGGTGGCAAGTACGACCAGCGTGCGGTCGAGCGCTACCCGGCGGGCAACGCGCAGATGTTCGTGCGGTGGAAGCGCCTCTCGCTGTCCGCCGAAACGTATTACAAGCGTGAGCTCGAGTTCAAGTCGACGCAGGTGGCGTTCAACACCACGGCTGGCGTGCTGCTCTGGCCCAAGCACCTGTTCTTCGCCGCCGACTACGGCCAGTACCGTGCCGGCAACCTCGAGAACCCGCCCGCGGACATCGCCGACACGGGCAGTGCCGTCAAGGCCCAGCGCGACGAGCAGGACGCCCGGGCGGCGCTGCACTGGTTCTTCTACCAGAACGTAGGCGTGCTCTCCGCCCTCTACGCATGGCGCGACGTGCGTGCATCGCGCGACCGGAAAGACGGCTACAAGGAGGTCCAAGGCCGGCTCGTCGCGCAGTTCTGGTTCTGATCCCGCCCTGCCGCCTTGCTTCATCGATACGCGGCCCACTTGCCACGACGCAACCGTCACCCCACATGAGCATCAGAGTGAGGTGAGCGAGATGCGCACGACATCCCCACGCAAGCAGTCCACGATCGGGACGAATACCGAGCGCACTTCGCCGGAGCAAGGTTCTGACGACGGCTGCATCTATTGTCTTCCCCCGGCTCCCGACGCACCGCCGGAGACGCCCACCCGTCCGGGGCATGAGTGCATGATCAAGCGGCTCGGCTCGTGGGAACGCCGCCAGGTTTCCCTCGCGCTGCATCGGGCGGGCTTCGACGAACACCTTTTCACGTGCGGCTGCCCAGCCTCGAGAACCCACGCCTTCCGCGACTGTCCGTTCTATGAGAACGCCAGCGACCTCGACACGGACCCCGGCCTGCGCTCGGGCAACCCGTGATTCGCTGGCGTTGACGTGCGCACCGCTTGCGCACCGTCGCAACCGGACCCATCATCGGCGCCCATGAATACGAACCCTTCCCTGTCTGCCGATGCCGTCAGGCTGGTCTATCAAAGCGCTGCCGAGCGTCACGCCTGGGCGCGGTCGATCCTCGGCCGCCCGCTGACCCTCGCGGAGAAGATCCTCTTCGCGCATGTGCGTCCGTCGCCCGATCTGACGGCCGACTCGTTCACCCGCCTGAAATCGTCCGTGCGCCTTTGGCCGGACCGGGTGGCGCTGCAGGACGCCACCGCGCAGATGGCGATGCTGCAGTTCATGCAAGCCGGAGTGCCGCGCGTTGCGGTGCCGTCGACCATCCACTGCGACCACCTGATTCTCGCCCAGCACGGCGCCAGGATGGACCTGCTCAAGGCGTTCGACGACAACAAGGAGGTTTACGACTTCCTATCGAGCGCGGCGAAGAAATACGGGTTGGGCTTCTGGCAGCCCGGAGCGGGCATCATCCATCAGGTCGTGCTGGAGAACTACGCGTTTCCCGGGGGCATGCTCATCGGAACCGACTCGCACACGCCCAACGGCGGCGGCCTCGGCATGATTGCCATCGGCGTGGGCGGGGCTGACGCGGTCGACGTGATGGTCGGCGCGCCGTTCGGTTTGCGTTGGCCGGGAATCATCGGCGTACGTCTGACGGGATCGCTCGGCGGTTGGGCCGCGCCCAAGGACGTGATCCTGCGCTTGATGGGCGAGCTTACGACGCGTGGCGGAACAGGTCACATCGTGGAGTTCTTCGGCCCCGGAACCAGCAGCCTCAGCGCCACCGGCAAGGCCACCGTCTGCAACATGGGCGCGGAGCACGGCGCCACGACGTCGGTCTTCCCGTTCGACGACAAGATGGCGTTGTACCTCCGGGCCACGGGGCGCGGCGAGATCGCCGAGCTCGCCGAAGACCACCGTGCATTGCTGCGGGCGGACCCCGAGGTCGAGCTGCAGCCCGAACGCTTCTACGATCGTGTCATCGAGATCGATCTCGACAAGCTCGAACCCTACATCAACGGTCCTCATTCGCCGGACAAGGCATTTCCGATCTCCTCGTTCGCGGCTGCGGTGGCCGCGGAGGGGTGGCCCGACGAGTTCAAGTACGCCCTCATCGGTAGCTGCACGAACTCGTCGTACGAGGACATGGTCCGCGCGGTCAGCGTGGTGCGCGATGCCGCCCGCAAGGGCCTGAAGGCCGCCAGACCGCTGCTCGTCACGCCCGGGTCCGACCAGATCTTCGAGACGATTCGGCGCGACGGCATCCTCGAGGACTTCGAGCGTGCTGGCGCCACGGTGCTGGCGAACGCGTGCGGGCCGTGCATCGGTCAGTGGAAGCGTCATGACACCCAGCAGGGCGAGACCAACAGCATCATCAACAGCTACAACCGCAACTTCCCCCGCAGAAACGACGGCAACCCGTCCACCCTCAGCTTCATCGCCAGCCCGGAGATTGTCACTGCGCTGGCGTTCGCTGGTCGGCTTTCCTTCAACCCGATGACCGACACGATCATGTCGATCGACGGGTCGGCGGTACGGCTCGACCCCCCGCCGCTCGTGGCGAACGACGGTCTGCCCCTCGACGGGTTTGCCGCGGGCAACGCCGGCTTCGTCGAACCGGCGGAGGACGGGTCGGCGATCCAGATCCTCATCGATCCGAACAGCGAACGGCTGCAGGCGCTGGCGCCGTTCTCCCCCTGGGACGGCCGCGATCTGGTTGACCTCGCGGTGCTCATCAAGGCGGTCGGCAAGTGCACGACCGATCACATCTCGCCGGCCGGTCCCTGGCTGCGCTTCCGCGGGCACATCGATCGCATCAGCGACAACATGTTCCTGGGCGCGACCAATGCCTTCGCGAGCAAGCCGGGGGCTGCGCTCGACCAGGAAACCGGGGAACGCGACGTGCCCATCGCGACCCTGGCGAGGCGATACAAGGAGCGAGGCACGCCATGGGTGGTGATCGGCGACTGGAACTACGGGGAGGGTTCCAGCCGGGAGCATGCCGCGATGAGTCCGAGGTATCTGGGCGCCCGGGCCGTGATCGCCCGTTCGTTTGCGCGCATCCACGAAACCAACCTGAAGAAGCAGGGGGTGCTGGCGCTGACGTTCGCCAACCCCGACGACTACGACCGCATTCAGGAGCGCGATCGTCTGAGCCTCCAAGGGCTTGCGGATCTGGCGCCGGGCAAGGAGGTCCGATGCACCATCCGGCACGCAGACGGCTCCGAGGAACTGATCTCGCTGCGCCACTCGTACGATACCGAGCAGATCGGCTGGTTCAAGGCAGGTTCGGCGCTCAACGCCTTTGCGAAGGCGCGAGGCTGACTCCGGCCGACGACGTCTCGCCCCCAAGCGGGGCATCCTGCGCCCTCCGCGATAGACCTCTGATGGGATGACCTCGCGTCACGCCTGTCGTCGGACAGGATGCAGCCCAGGCCAGCTCGCATGGAACTCGAAGCCTCGCTCAGGATCCGTCAGGTCCGACGCCTGCGCCTACCCGGCATCATCGCCCGAAGCCATCGAGTCGCCGGGGGCGGTGCCGTGCGGGGGCAGGCGGATGGTTTCACCCTGCGCGGGGACGATCCTGCGAACGAGCGGAAGCGCGAGGCGATCCCACTCGGCGACGAGCCGTTGCGGAGGTTCGTCGAGGGGTTCGTCGGTCAGCTTGAAGGTGCCCCAATGCATGGCGACGAACTTTTGCGCGCCCAGGGCCATGAAGGCGCGGACAGCCTGCTCGGGGTTGAGGTGCTGACGCTCCATGAACCAGGGCGGATCGTAGGCGCCAATGGGTAGCAGCGCGGCATCGATCGCCGGGAAACGCCGTCCGATGTCCCGGAAGCCATCGAACCAGGCCGTGTCGCCCGCGTGGTACACGGCGCAGGAGGATCCCTCGACCACGAAGCCGCCCCACAGCATCCGATTGCCGTCGAACAGGCCGCGACGGCTCCAATGCTGGGCGGGGACGAAGGTGACGCGCAGAGGGCCGATGGTTGTGGATTCCCACCAGCCGAGCTCGGTGCAGGGCAAGGGCTCCGTGGCGAAGAGCGCGCTGTGCCCGGTACCGGCGACGACCGGCGCGGCGACCTCTCGCAGAGAGGGCAGATCGAGGTGGTCCCGGTGATTGTGCGTGACGAGCTGTGCGGCGATGGGCGGCAGCTCGGAGGCGGACAGCGGTGCAGGTACATTACGGCGTAGCCCGGGTCCGATCGCGTCGGAAAAAACCGGATCGATGAGGAGCGAGACCCCATCGAGCTGAACGAGCCAGCTCGCATGCCCGAGCCATGTGAGCTGCGCGCCTTGCCCCGGCTGGGGTGGTGATTGGATGAGGGGAAGGTCGGGTGCGACGAAGGGGACGGGGGCCGTCTTGGGGGATCGACGGCGCCGGCCATAGATGCGATCCACGACCGCCCACTGGAAGACCGTGGAAAACGTTTGCGGCAGGGAGCCGTCGAGGTTCAGGAATCGTCCTTCGGAGTCGCGCGGCATGGGGTGCTGGGGATGTATCTGTCCGCAGGCGCCGGGGCGCAAGGGGACAGCGGAGGCGCAAGCGGGCGCTCGCATTCGAACGCGGGAGCTTGCGATATCGGCGGCGCGATCGCGCGACTGTGGTAGGTTGATGCGCGAGCCGTGCCGAAGATGAAGATTGCGCTGCTGTACCCGCCGCCGTGGAAGATGGCTGCCCGGGGACAACCGGGCTATCCGCCAGGGGAGGGCGCGCCGGCGGACTACCGCCCAGGGCATCTCGACGGGGACTTCTTCCAGATTCCATACGGGCTGATGTCCCTCGCGGCCCAGCTCGATCGCGCGGGATACCCCGTGAAATTGCTGAACCTCTCCGCTTTTGCGTGGCCTGCCGTCGAGAGCGTGATTGGTACATTGGGGGCCGACGTGTGGGGCCTGTCGTGCTTTACAGCGAACCGTCGCGGCGTGGCCATGGTGGCCTCCGCCATCAAGCGCCTGCACCCTTCCGCCTTCGTGATCGTGGGCGGTCCGCATCCCACGGCCCTTCCGCGGGAGATGCTCGAGCACCATCCGTCGATCGACGCGGTGGCGGTGGGCGAAGGCGAGGAGACGCTGCTGTCGGTCGTGGAAGGGCTGGCGTCGGGACGCGGTGTGGCCGGCATCGAGGGGCTCGCATGGCGCGAGGGCGGGCGAGTGGTGGTGGGCGGGAGGCGCGCACGCATGCGCCGTCTGGACGACCTGGCATCGCCGCACGAAAAGTTCGAAACACACCTGATGGTGACGTCGCGCGGGTGCCCGGGGCGATGCACGTTCTGCGCGACGAAGTCGGTATGGGGCAATGCGTACCGGGTGCACTCGGAGCAGCGGGTGCTGGACGACCTGGAGCGCACGCTGCGGAGGGTGCCGCTGAAGATGCTCATGATCAAGGACGAAACCTTCTCCGCGAGCCGCAAGCGGGCCATGCGGATCTGCGAGGGGATCCGCGAACGGGGAATGAAGTTCGCGTGGAGCTGCGACACCCGGGCAGACGCATTGGACGAAGACCTGGTGCGGGCGATGCGCCTGGCCGGCTGCGAACGTCTGAGCCTTGGTGTCGAATCGGGGGCGCCGCGGGTTCTGAAGGCGATAGGCAAGAACATCACGCCGGACCGGGTTCTCGAAACCACGCGCCTGGCGAAGAAGTATGGGCTTCCGGTTCGATTCTTCATGATGCTAGGAAACCGAGGAGAGACAGCCGAAACGTTCCAGCAGAGCCTGCGATTCCTCGAGCGCGCCGCGCCCCACCAGTACCTCTTCGCGTGCCTGTCGGTCTATCCAGGGACACAGGACTTCGCGGATCTGCAACGGGACGGGCGCCTGGATTCCGACGTGTATTTCGAAGGTGACTTCCAGGAGCTGAAGATGCCGTACGATGCGTCGGATCGGGATACGCAAGCGATGATGACATGGTTCGAGCGGCATGCCGGAATCCAGGTGGGGTACCAGCAGACCGTGGAAGACAGCGAAGCCGTCGCGCGTCTGCTCCCGGGGCATGCCGGGGCGCAGCTCGACCTGGGCGCTGCGTACTATCGAGCAGGCCAGTGGGACCAGGCGGAAAAGCATGTACGGGCCGCCCTCGATCTCGGCCACCCACTGCCCGGACTGGCACACAACTACCTGGCTTGCGTGGCGAACCAGCGAGGGGACATCGACGCCATGATCGGGCACCTGCGAGACGCCCAAGCGGATCCCTGGCATCCGGTGCTGATGGCGAATCGCCAGCGGGTCGATCGTTGGCTATCGCAGGGCGGGCGGGCACGCGGGTTGCCCCTGCAGCTCGAAGCGCGCCACGACTTCGAGCTGTTTCTGCGCGCAGTGCAGCCGTCCATGCCGGGGCCGCTGCCCGACGGGTGGTCGACGTGGTGAGGAGGCTTGCGCGGACCGAGGCGGCTATTTCGGGCCGTCGCACGTGGCATAGGCGGGCGGTGACTGGTTGTTGTCGGGGCGGCACTCATGCACGCTGGCGGGCACGTGCACCTCGGCGTAGATCGGCGTCGCGCCGTTGGCGACATCCGGTGCGGGGTTGTCGAGCGCGATCGTGACCAGCTCGGACTGCACCGAGTACAGGGGCGCGATGGTTGAGGCCTGGCCCAGGATGGTGCCGGTCTGGGGTGCGCCGGACCAGAACGTGACGACCAACCCCGCCGGCAAGGCAGCCTCGCCGACGTTACGAACGGTGGCCGTGATGGAGTGCGCCCCGCAGGGCACGGCGACCGAAACCACGGCGTCCGGCGCCGCGAACTCGCTGCCGGGTTGCTTGTTTTGGCGGAAGTTGTTGAGCCCCGGCACGGTCCAGTTCGGCGTCTCGTGGGCCGGAATCGTTCCGTCTTCTTCCACGTTCGTGATGTGGTACGCATGCTGGTTCCACACGCGGCGCGTGCGTACCCACGTGTCCGTCGTGCTCTCGAAGATGCGTATGCCGGACTGCTTCGTACCGTTGCACGAGTAGGCGTAGGCATTCGACGCTACCACGATGTCCGCGCGGCCGTCGCTGTTCACGTCGGCTATCACCGGATACTCGATGAGCGTGCCCGTCGTGTTGCATGTCTCGAACAGGACATCGCCCGTCTCTCCGTCGTAGATACGAAGAAAAAACTCGTCGGAGTAGACCACCTCGGCGCGGCCATCGCCGTTGAAGTCGAAGATCGAGCTGCCGGTGGCCGCCGAGGAGCAGTCGTGGGTCTGCTTGACCCAAAGGAACGTGTCCGGCCCGGCAATCGACGGATCCATCAACTTGCGGCCGTCCAGCACCGCGTAGCCCACGCCGCCCGCGAGCGCGACGTCGGGGTAGCCGTCGCCGTTGAAGTCGGCGACCGTGGGAGGACCTCCGCCATGGGTGTTTCCTGAGCTTCCCGTCGGGCAGAGCGCCGGGTCGAGCGATCCGTTGATGTCCACCCAGCTCCGTACGATCTTGAACTTTCCCGGCTCGGCGGCGTCGTAGTGCCATAACGCCATGCGGTGGCCCTGGTAGTCCACGGCGACGATCTCGGGAACACCATCGTTGTCGAAGTCGCCGACTGCGGGCCAGCTCGAGGCAAGCCCCGTGTCCACGAGCATCGTGCCATCGGCGGCCCAGGCGCCTGCGCCGGAAACCAGCTCGAGCACGCCATCGCCGTTGAAGTCCGCCGCCACCGTGGCGCGGCTCGTCGCAAACGGCACGAGGACATCTCCCGTGGCGCCGTCGACGATCCCCCCTTCCACGATCACCGCGGGGTGCCCTTGCCCTCCCAGATCGGCGATCGCCGGGATTCGGCATGCGATGGGCGATGCGGTGGCCCACAGCTCCGTGCTGTCGCCGGCGAAGGCGACCACGCCACCGCCCTGCACGCAGGCCACAACCTCGTTGCCCGGCTGTCCGTCGATATTGCCGGCGGCCAGTTCGCTGGCTGCAGCCACCCGCCCCGGTACGCTCCACTTCTCCACCACCTGCCCGTCGACAATCGCAATCGCGTGGATCGTCCCCACGTTCGTGTAGCCTCCCGTGGTCGCGGAGAACGTGTTGAAGATGATCTCCGGAATGTCGTTGACCGTGATCTTGCCGTCGCAGTCGTCGTCGTCGAGCTGCATGACGATCGGAGTCATCATCACGTCAGTCGAATAGGGCGGCGTCACTTCCCCGCCCCATGTGTAGGTGACATGCGCTTCGAAGCCCGTGGCAGGCGGCACGTACTGGCAGGTCTCGAGGCAGGTGATCGGCCCGCCGTCCTGCGTGCCGGCATCCCCGTCGCAGGTCGGCGGCCGTGGCAGACACTTGCCCTGCAGGAGCTTCGTGCCTCCCGTGCACGGACCGGCGTCCGGGTCGCTCGCGTCCCCGCCTCCCGCGTCAGAAACCCCGGCGTCCGCGTTGTCGCCAATCGAGTACTCGCAATACTCGTCCGGCGCGCAATCGGTCGAATCGTAGCACGACGATCCGGGCGTGACGCACTGCTGGAAAGAGCACACCATGCCCGTCGCGCAGCAGACATCGGCGCAGGCCTGGGCCCGATCGCAGCACGTTTCGCCGGCACATACGCCGCCATCGCCGCACGGATCGCCGGTGTGGCAACCGCCCGACTCGGGCAGCCCGGTTTCCCATACGACGTCGGGCTGGTTGCTGTCGCCGAGGGCATCCGCTTCGCCATCCGCGCCGGCGTCGGACCCCGATGCGGGAGGCGGGTTGGCGGTGTCGTCGCTCGAGGAGCAGGAGCACCCGGGCAGTGCCGAGGCAATCGCTACGGCAAGCCATGGAACGATGCGAACGGGATGGCGAATCATTCCCCGATTCTACGCTGAATCCTACGCGCGTGAAACGAAAACAGGGCCGGGATCCCCGGCTGGTGTGACGGACTCCGGCTCGGTGCGTGCTACGGGCGCACGGTCATGTCGGGGCCGACGCTTTCCATCAAGCACTCGCTGGAATCCGGGAAGTCCATCGAGAAGACGAACCCTTCGGGCCGGTACTCGGCGGGCAGCGGCGCACCATCCAGGCTGATATCGCCTCCTTCGGCGTCCCAACGATCGTATACCGCGTCGTTCCAGGCGGCGGCTTGCTTCAGGTCGTTCCACCACACCGAGACGTCGTCCGTGGCGGAGGTTCCCTCGGGAAGCAGGTTGGCGAAAATCCGCCTGCGGGCGTCGCGCACCCACGCCTCGTCAAGCACGGCGACATTGAGCTCGCCCTCGTAGACCATGCCGCGGTTGTTCTTGTTGGCCGATCCGACGCTCATGAACTTGTCGTCCACGATCAGCATCTTGGAGTGGACGTCCATGTCGCCCCAACGCGCCTCGGTTTCGTCGACGCCCCATGTGACCACCGTGTCGAACGATCGGAGCTGGAGCAGCATGTAGCGATCCGGGAAGGCGGTCTTGAACCGCTTGTGGGACTCGTAGGTCCAGTAGCAGCCGGGGTCCGTCCACTCGTTGATCGGCTTGGTGATCACGACCAGGCGCAGGTTGGGCTTCTCCTGCATGCGTGCCGCGATGACGTCGTTGAGCATCGGGGCGCGGAAGTACTGGTCCTCGATGTAGATGTACGCTTCGGCCTGCGATACGGCGTTGAACCAGCTCTCGGCGATTGCGTGCTCCCAGAACGGCTGGGGTAGGGTGGCGGTGACCTGAACCTGCTTTCCGCCGGGTTGCTCCGGGATGGCCCGCTGCACCGTGAACGGCGTGCTGTTCTCCGCGTACTCGACTCCCTGGGCAATCTGATACATCCACCGCTCGTGAAACACGTCGGCGACGTCCTGCGCCGAAGGCCCGTGAATCCGAACCATGTAGTCCTTGCGCGGACCGTTGTCCGGCAGGGATTTCTTGTCGATCACCGCCTGTCGTTGCGCCTCGGTCGCGTCGAAGTTCATACGGCGGAACTCGAAGACCTCGTGCTTCGACGAATCCCAGTCCACCTCCTTGAGGTTCATCCCTCCCACGTACGCGCCCTCATCGTCGATGATCATGAATTTCTGATGATAGGACGCGGCCTCGACCTCCACGGACACGGGCCATTGGGTCAGGTCGACCTGGCGCGGCGGGATCGTGGAGTCGATCTCCTGCTCCGGATCGAAAGAACGTCCGGTCGCCTCGGTGTGCTCGCTCCGTACGCGATCGCCGAACACGAACGGGTCGACCTCGAACCAGAACACGCCCTCCGTCTCGTTCGCCATCCCCATGAACTCGAAGTGGTCGTGGGGTGTCTCGGCGTAGGCCTTCAAATCCGGATCGGTCGTCATCCAGCTCAGGATGCTGTCCTGCCCCCAGAACTGGCCGACCAGGACGCGCTTCTGGGCGGGGCTCACCTCCGTGATGCCGAGGATCGTGTTGGCCCACCGCTCGGACGGCGTGAGCGTGGCGTGCGTGGCCTTGTCCCGCACGAGCTCGAAGTCGGACTGCCACCACCATGTCGAGATGTGCACGGAGGTTGTGGCCTGTCGATGGAAAAGGATCCGGACAGGAAGCGGGGTGGTGTAAGGTGCACCGACGGCTGCCCGTTGCTGGGAGTAACCGGCGAAACGCAGGAGGCAATCATGAGCAGGCTGGGCAAGTGGCTGTCGGTGGTGGTGGTGGTGACCTTGACATGGGGAGCGACGGGATGCGGTGGAAAGCAGGGCGGTGCACCGCCGCCGAGCTCACCGCGAATGAGCCCCCCGGCCGGCGCACCCGCAGAGGGGGCTGGCTTCGACGCGGAAGCAGCGAAGGCTGCGCCACCGCCTCCGGCCGCGGCATACGGGCAACCCGGGGCCACTCCCGCCACGGCGGCGGAGGCGGCGGGCACGGCGGACATCGGACGGGCGCGGCAATCGGAGCCGAGTCCGGACGTTCGGCCAGGGCTCGGAACGGCCTGGGGGGAAACCGTCGAGAGCCGGACCACCACGGCGCCGTTCATTCGGGACAGCTCCGCGCCCTTTGCCGTGGCGACGCTCTGGTACAACGACCGAGCGGGCGCCGAGGCGATGGCGCGCTGGGCCGACTATCGGTCCTACGACCGCAGCTCGGCCGACGTGATGGGGGGCGCGCTGACCGTGAGCCTGCGGAACGACGCGGGTAACGTGCTCCCCGGGTTCTTCGCCGGCGGCAAGCAGTACGTGGTGGGCGAGGCGGGGCAACGCTACGTGATCGTGATTCGCAACAACACGAACTATCGCTATGAGTGTGTTGCGTCCGTCGACGGACTCGACGTCATCGACGGGACCGCCGCCGCGTATACCAAGCGGGGTTACCTGATCCAGCCCTACGGTGTGCTTGAGATCGACGGATTCCGCCGTAGCGCCGACGCGGTCGCCGCGTTCCGCTTCAGCTCCGTGCGCGGCTCGTACGCGTCGCGATCGGGCGCGGGCGACCAGAACGTGGGGGTCATCGGCGTGGCGTTCTTCAACGAGCAGGGCACCCGCCCCACCTGGACACCCGACGAGATCCAGCGCCGCCATAATGCCGACCCCTTCCCGGGCCGCTACGCGGTGCCGCCACCGAATTGACCGATTTCGTCCCGCCGTACCGTCCTCGTTCCCATTGACTGGAACCCCCCATGCCAGATCGTGCTGGCAGCCCTCGTTGTTGCCGCGATGTCCCCGTCGAGCTTCAACAACTCCGACTTGCGCATGGCTCGAGCCTGGCTGCTGGGTAGCCAACCCGACTGCCGACCTGGGCAACAAGACCTACCTGATCCGACGCCTGCGCCTACGCGGCTTCATCGCCCGCATACCGCACTCGCGCCGCTACGAGGTCACGTTCGCCGTCCTGCCACACTGCCTTGTCCTTCACGCGCACCGACGCGCGACTCCTGCGGCCACGGCGCTCGCATCATCTTCTGGCGCCCCCAGACACACCCATAGGCGTCCCCTCATTTCTGGCCATCAACCAGGCCACGGAATCCCGAGTCGCAGCGGTTTTTCCTGCCTTCGAATCCGCGCTACGGTTGCGGGCCTGTCGGTCAGCGTCGTATCGGATGTGGAGGGCCGCAGAAGGCACGCATGGCGCGGACCATGCGTCCAGGAGACACGCGGGCATCCCGGACATCGGGAACCGCGAGCTGCACTACAAGGCTCTGCGCGGAGGCAGGACGACGTTGGCGAGCAGCAGTCCGGTGACGAGAGAAACCGCCACCATGGTCATCTGGAATGCCGTCTCCACGCCGGAAAGGACGTTTCTCTCGAGAAGGGAGAGCAGGCTCCGGAATCCGATGCTGCCGGGGACCAGAAGCATCAGCCCGGGGACCAGGGGAATGGCGGCAGGGTGACGGCGCACTCTCGCGTAGAGATTGGCGATGAGGCCCAGCAGGAAGGCGGCAATTCCGACAGCGAGGTCCGGGCCGAGGCCGACAGAGCCCAGGCGGGCAACGGTATAGACGAGGACGCCCGCCGCCATCGAGAAAGGAGCTTCCCGCAGCGGGAGTCGAAAGAGCACCGCGAATGCGCCCAAGCCGGACAACAGCGCCACGCCTTCGGTCCACAGCGGCAGGGCAGCCGTTGGCGCGGGCTCGGGGCCGACCGGGACCAGCGCCGATATTCGACCTCCGAGCGCAACGCCCAGCCCCATCACCAGGAAAACCGTCGTGGCGCCGAGCAGCCGGCCCGTGCCGCTCATCAGGTGGCGTGTCGCGAGCTCGTTCATCGCGGTGGTGACGGTCAACCCGGGCACCAGGACGATGAGGCCGCCGAGCACGGCGATGGACGTCGACATCGGGCCGAGGGCCAAGGCCAGCAGCGGCACGGTGACCGATGCCATCACGGCGGCGACCGGCTCGAAGACCCTGCTCGTTTCCGGCTTCCTGCCCAGGATCAGAGAGAGCGTGCCGACCATCAGGCCGACGATGGTCGACGCGGCGATCTCGCGGGTGGTGCCGCCGAAGAACCGCGCTGCCGCGCCCGATGCGACACCGAAACAAAGGGTTGTGAGCGCAGGGCCGTAGCGCGCGGGAGCGCCCACGATGGCGTCGATCCGCGCCACGCCCTCGTTCGCATCGGCGGCGCCGTTCGCCACAGCCTCCGCCAGCTCATCGAGGAGCACCTGCTTTTGCAGGTCCACGTCTCCCGGGTCGATGCGGACCAGGAACGTTCGTTGGGCGTCCCAAGGGCCGAACGCCGCGATGAACGCGGTAGGCATGGAGAAGAACTGGCCCGGCAGGCCGGCCCTCTCCACCATGGTGCGCATCACCTCCTCGAGCCGGTGCGCGGGCGCGCCATAGCGATGCAGTGCCCAGGCCAGACGCAACGTGAATCGTACGTAGGGCTCGGCTCCCTGAGCCGCCTGCTGCGCACCGGCCGGCATCCGCGTCTCCGCAATCCTTTGCCCTTGGCTCATAGGCCCAACGCGATCCGGGCCTTGCGAAGAAACTCATCTTCAGCCTGGCTGATGGCCAGTCGGCTGTCCACCACCGACTCGCTCGAAGCTCGTGCGATGCGGTCTCCGAACCGTAGGAGGAACTCCTTGAACTCGAGGGCCTCCTGTGGCGAGGGCAGCGCCGCCAGGATTTTCGCCGTCTTCTCGAGCGTGCTCAGCAGATCGCCGACATCGATGGTGCACCTGCCCTTGCGCTGCGGCTCGCTGGGCCGATGCGCCTCGGCGATCACCGCGCAAACCAGCTCGTTCGATGCGTAGCGCTGTTGCAGAGCGTGTGACGCCTTGTCGAACGCGAGGTATTCCCGCTCCAGGGAAGCAACCAGGGGGTCGGCACCCGACACACCGAGCCAAAGCGCCAAAGGCGCGTGTGTCAAGATATCCCATTGTGCGGCAGTGAGCTGCTGCTTCGTCGTCACGATGCGGCCTCCTGAGCGCATCGATAGCGCCCCTTCGATCCGTTGTCCAGCGCTCGCCGATCGGCCGGGCCATGGCAACCCGGCGATCGTCGTGCGCAAGAACCCGCGGCCGACGGGATGGACCAACCGGTCCGGATCCTCACCCGGCAACCGCAGGTCGCGTTGGCGCGGATGCTCGCAGACGCAACGCTGACACGGCGTTGGGAGCACGGCGCGCTTCATCGATTCGGGTCGCAGGCGGGTTGGTGCTTGCTTGTGCGTCTCGATCTGGCACAATCTCCTTGGACACATCCCACACCGAAACCTGTTGCGCATGCCCCCGATGGTTGCGCGAGACGCCCAGCAAGCGCGGCGGCTCCACCATGAAGGAGCCCCGATCTGCACATGGACCAGATAGCATACTTCCTCAGCGGGCAGGCTTTTCCGGTCACCGCCGACGCCGAGCGGGAGCTGCGTGAGGCGGCGCGGTACGTCTCTCCGGCACTCGCGCCCAGGGTGCGTTTCCTGGTCGATAACAGCGTGCATCGCGTCCTCGCGTCGCTTCGGTCCTTGGGGGCAGATGCGCTGGTGATCGACGCCCGTGGCGAGCAAGGTCCGGTCGAGCAGAGCCCCGCCGTGTCCCTGCTGCAGCGTCTGTTTCCCGACCACGATATCGAGGGACCGGTGGCTCGCACTCAGACCTGGCTCGTGGTCGACCCGGGGCCCCGTGGGCTGGAGCTGTGCTTTCAGGCGGGTCAGCGCCGGATCGCAGGATCCATCGCCACGGGCGCCGATAGCGCCTCCTGGCGAGAGGTTTGGCGCCTGGTGGAGGGCACGCTTCGCCAGCGCTATGGCGGCAAAATCGCGATCTGCCTGGCCGGTGGCGGAATCGAAGGCGGTTTCTATGAGATGGGCGTGCTGCGCGGCCTCCAGCACTTCCTGCCCGACTTCCCGCTTCAGAACGTCGATATCATCTGTGGAATCAGCGTCGGATCCATCATCGGCGCTCTGCTCGCCAACGGCCTGAGCCTCGACGAGATCGTCGGCGGGATGAAGCACGGCGAAGGGCGCCTCGACAAGCTCGGGCGCTTTGTCGCGTTCGATCCGAACCTCGGAGAGTTCGTCCGCCGAGTCGGAAGAACCACCATGGCGTTGATGCGAGGGAGGGGCCATCCCGCCCAGACAATCCTCGAAACCATCCCGTCGGCGGCGTTCGCAGGTGATTGGTTGCGCAATTATTTGAAGCGCCAGCTCAACAAGCCGGGCATGACCGACGACTTCCGCAAGCTGCCCCACAAGTTCTTCGTCGGCGCCACCGACCAGGACTCCGCTGAGCACGTTGTCTTCGGCTCCGACGGCTGGGATCACATCCCCATCCACAAGGCCGTCCGCGCTTCCGCCGCCCTCACCCCCTTCTACACCCCCGAGATCATCGAGGGACGCTACTACATCGACGGAGCCTTCACCCGCACGGCCAACCTCCGCATCGCCGTCGAGCATGGCGCGACCCTCATCATCGTCATCGATCCCCTCGTCCCCATCGCCAGCGAGCGCCCTGGCTATGTCGCTTCGAAGGGCGCGGTGATGGCCACCATGCAGGGCTTGAAGTCGATGATTCACGGCCGTTTCGGGCGCGCCGCGCACATGTTCCGCGCCATGTTTCCCCACGTCTCCATCCACTCCTTCCACCCCGAGACCGCGTCCATGCGCGTGATGGCCGGGTCGCCCATGAAGTTCTTCTACCGGCTCGAGATCGAGGACATCGCCTTCACCGAAACCGTCCGAGCCATTCGCCAGCGTCGATTCCCGAGCCTGCAGCGGGCTTTCGCCCGGCACGGTATTGCGTTCGTCGAGCCCACGCGCGACATCGGCAACATCAAGCTCGACATGATCGACGAAGCGAGCGAGGTCGTGCTGGGCTGAAGCGGCGTGAGGTCATGGTTCGGCGCCTGCGCGCTCAGCGCGCCTCGCCCGCCTCGGCGTCTATCGCGGCGCTGGTCGATCGGCTACCATCGGCCGCGGTCATGGTCGATGTTGCAACGCACGCCCACAACGAGAAGTCATCGGTCGCGCTCTCGTCGCTGCTCGCGGCGGTGCTTCTCACAAGCATCAAGCTGATCGTCGGTTGGATGACAAGCAGCCTGGGCATTCTCTCGGAGGCTGCGCATTCAGGGCTGGATCTGGTCGCGGCGGGGGTGACCTTCTGGGCCGTACGAGCCGCGAGCCGTCCCGCCGACCGCGAGCACACCTACGGCCACGGCAAGTTCGAGAACCTCTCCGCGCTGTTCGAGACGTTGCTGTTGCTGGCGACCTGTGGCTGGATTGTCTACGAATCGGTCGAGCGGCTGTTCTTCCGGACCGTAAAGGTCGAAACGAGCATCTGGGGTTTCGTCGTCATGGCGGTGTCCATCGCCGTCGATGTCGGCCGTTCCCGTGCGCTCGCCAGGGCCGCCAGGAAGTACCAAAGCCAGGTACTCGAAGCCGACGCGCTGCACTTCTCCACGGACGTCTGGTCTTCGTCCGTTGTTATCGTCGGTCTGGCTTGCGTCTTCCTCGCCGACAAGCTCGACATCGGCTGGCTGCACAAGGCGGACGCGGCCGCTGCCCTGGGGGTCGCTGCGATCGTGGTCTGGGTCAGCCTCCGGCTCGGCAAAAAGACCATCGACGACCTGCTCGACGCCGTCGCCCCCGGCACGCGCGACCGGGTGGAGCAGGCTGCGCGGGTCGACGGCGTGCTGGATGTCAGGCAGGTTCGCATCCGCCGGGCGGGCCCGGAAGTGTTCGCGGATGTCGTGCTGACCGTGCCCCGAAACACGGCGCTCGAGCGAGCGCACGACATCGCCACCGAGGCAGAGTCCGCCATTGCCCGCTGCTTGCCCGGGGCCGACGTCATCGTGCATGTCGAGCCCGTGGTCGCTGGAAACGAGGGGCTCCTGACGACGATACGCCTGATTGCCGCGCGACGCGGGCTGGGCGTGCACGGCATCCGGATCGACCAGCATGGCGACAGCGTGTCCGTCGAGATGCACGTGGAGGTTCCCGACGACCTCGGCCTCGACGCGGCTCACCGGTTGGTCAGCGGCTTCGAAGCCGCGTTGAAGGAGGCAGTCCCGGATCTGTCGAGCATCGTTTCGCACATCGACCCAGTCGGCGACGCGTCCGCGACGAGGATCGGAACCCCGGCCGACGAGATTCCCATCCTGCAAGCGCTCGACCAGGTGCGTGCCGAGCTTGGTATCGCCTTCGCCGCGCGCGACCTCAGGGTTCGGCGCATCGGCCACGATCTGGCGGTGTCCTTCACTTGCGACTTCGACGGCGCCATGCCCATCACCGATGTTCACGCCTGGACGGACAAGATCTCCTCCGCTCTGCGCCAGCGTATTCCGTCCATCGGGCGCGTCGTGGTGCACGCGGAGCCGCCCGAAGACGCCGGGCCGGCAGCCTGACCGATTTCTCCAGATCCATGCGGACACCAGAACCGGCGTCCCCGTGGCGCCTTGTCTCCTGTCAAACCGTGTCTGGCGTTCGCTAATGGTGTATACCCTGGGTTGTCGCGATCACGACCGACCCGACCATGGTTGCCCCCGACCTCGCACCTGTTCATGAAGGCGAAGTCCTCGCCGGGAAGTACCGCGTGGATCGGGTTCTCGGTGCGGGCGGCATGGGCGTGGTGGTCGCGGCAACGCATGTCGAGCTCGGGCAACGAGTCGCGATCAAGTTCCTTCTCTCCGCCGCGCTGAGCGTGCCGGGAGCGCGCGAACGCTTCACTCGCGAGGCGCGTGCTGCCGCCACGTTGCGCAGCGACCACATCGCGCGCGTGGTCGACGTCGGCACGCTCGACGGCGGACTGCCGTATATGATCATGGAGTTCCTCGACGGCTGCGACCTCGGGCAGCACCTGGCGAGGCAAGGCCCGCTGGGGATCGACGAGGCCGTGGGCTACGTGCTGCAAGCCTGCGACGCTGTCTCCGAAGCGCATGCGTGTGGCATCATCCACCGTGACTTGAAGCCGGGGAACCTCTTCCTCACGCGCAAGCCCAACGGCGCCCCGTACATCAAGGTGCTCGACTTCGGCATCTCCAAGTCCACGAACGTCGGCGCCGACCGCTTCTCGCTCACTCGAACGAGCGATGTCATGGGCTCTCCGATCTACATGGCGCCCGAGCAGATCCGTTCCGCGCGGGACGTCGACGCACGCACGGACATCTGGGCGCTGGGCGTGATCTTGTACGAGCTTCTCACGGGTCGGGTGCCGTTTCCGGCCCAGAACATTCCCCAGCTATGCGCCATGGTGCTCGAGCAGGAGCCCGTTGCGGTTACCACGCTGCGCGCTGACGTTCCGTTCGAGCTCGCCGCCACGATCAAGCGCTGTCTCGCCAAGGCCCCGGCGGACCGCTTCTCCTCGGTCGGCGAGCTGATGCGCGCGTTGTTTCCATTCGGTCCTGCGCCTGCTTCGATCGGCCTTACACGGTCCCGGCCGCCCGCCGGGGGGCTCGCCCAATCGGCCAGCCTCGGCTCGAACGACCCGGATGCGCAGTCGTACGGCGAGACGCTCGCAGGCCCGCCACCACCCGTCGCGCCGCCGCACGTGATCGCCGCCGATGCTCCCGCCGCGGCATCGTCGAGTCATGCGTCCGGATGCGATGCCTCTGGATCGATCGGCTCGTCGCTCACCGTCCGGGATGGTGCTTCGACCTCGGGTCGCGGCAAGACGATTCCCATTGTCCTGGTCGCCGGCGTCACGCTGGTGGCCGCCTTGGGCGTGGCCGGCGCACGGCTCTGGTCGTCGCACGCCAGCGGCCCGAGCGCGCCGGCCTCCGCGTTGCCTGTCGCGTCGATCACCCTCTCCGCGGCGCCGTCTCCGATGGTTTCACAAGACGCGCCGGTCGTCGCGGTTGCGTCGTCTGCCGCGCAGCCGGCGCCTTCCGACACGCCCGCCGTGGCCTCCACTGCGCCTGCCCGGACCGTCGTATCCCCGCCGTCGCATGCGAGCAGGGGCGCGGCTGCCGCAGTCTCCATCGCTACGCCGCCGGCGGGCGTCAAGCCCGCAGCCCCTGCAGGGGATTTCCTGCCCGACGAGAGGAAATAGAACAGGAGCTCGACTTGCGATGAACCGAACTTGCCTCGTGATGCGTGCGGCGACCCTGAGCCTGATGGCCGCGCCTGCTCTGTGCGCTGGCCCGTCGTGGGCGCAGGGGGCCGGTAACGCGGCCGCGGCGGAGGCCCTCTTCGCAGAAGGGCGCAAGTTGATGGACCAAGGTCGCTACGCCGAGGCCTGTCCCAAGCTCGCCGCGAGCAACAAGCTCGACCCCGGCGCCGGCACGCTGCTCAACCTCGCTGCCTGCTACGAGAAGAACGGCCAGACAGCGAGCGCGTGGGTCTCCTACCGCGAAGCGGCGAGTGAGGCTCGCAAGTCGGGCCGTTCGGAGTGGGAGGAGAAAGCGCGCGAGAAAGCCGCCGCGTTGGAGCCCTCTCTCTCGCGATTGACCATCAAGGTGCCCCCCGCGGCGCGTGTCCCCGGTTTGATCATCGAGCGCGATGGTACGCCGGTCGACCAGGCGCAGTGGGACACGGCCATCCCCGTGGACCCGGGCGTGCACCCGGTGGTCGCCACCGCCCCGCGCAAGCAGCAGTGGTCCACATCGGCCTCGGTTGGCCCGAACGGCGCCACGGTCGAAATCACCATCCCCGCGCTCGTGGTCGAGCAGGGCGGCGATGCGTCCCTGCCCGCGGCGCTGCCCGCCGACCGGCACGCCGCCGACGTTTCGGAGGACGTGACGACGGACGGCTCCTCCCAGCGGACCATCGGCATGGTGCTCGCCGGAGCCGGCGTGCTGGGCATCGGTGTTGGCACCGTTTTCGGTCTGGCCGCCAAGTCCAGGCACGACGAGGCGATGACTCATTGCAACGCATCGAATCAATGCTCCCCGCAAGGATTGGCGCTCGACGAGCAGGCGAGGTCCAAGGCGACCACGGCCACCATCGCCTTCGGCGCCGGGATGACGCTCCTGGCGGGTGGCCTGGTCATCTGGTGGACGGCGCCGTCCGGGAGCAAGACCGCGTCCGTCTCTCCCGCATGGAGCGTCGCTGTTGCACCGGGTTCGGATGGCGCAGCCGCTTCGGTTTCCGGCGTTTTCTGATAGGCATCGCACGCCGGTTGTGGGGCGACGGCCGCTTCGCCGCGGGGGAAGATGTGGTGCACGCCCAAACAAGGACTTGCCATCAAGCCACGACGCTCTACAAGCGTTCGGCGAACATGACGACAAGCCGAGCGATCTTCGGACCAGGGCGGAGCCACGTCGACGATGCGGCCTCGCGCATGCTCGACGCCCGCGAGACGGGCGAGGAAGTCCCCGCCTTGCTCGGCATCACCTCCGATCGCGATTCCGTCATCCAAGCTGTGGAGCGGCGGTCACCTCGTTCGCTGAAGTGCTGAAGATTCGCTGTCTCACAGGGGCCTGACCCCACGTCGTGGCAGCCAGCACGTACCCCTGCCAATCGTTCGGCTCGCGCCGGTCGGTCCCCGCCGTGCGCCTCGTCGCGCTCCTCCGCGAGTCCGCCCATGAACGACAACGGTGCTCCCACGCCCCGGCAAGGGCTGTACAACCCCGCCTTCGAACCTGACGCCTGCGGCGTCGCCTGCGTCGTCGACGTCCGCGGCCATCGCTTATATGACATCATTCAACGTGCGTTGCGCGCGCTGTGGAAGCTCACCCACCGCGAGGCTACCGGCGCCGACCCGTCGACCGGCAATGGCGCTGGCATTCGGCTGCAGATTCCCGATGACTACTTCCGGTTCGTCACCCGCGGCGTCGGCTCGTCACCCCCTGATCCCGGCGCCTATGCCGTCAGAATGGGCTTCTTCTCGACCGATACCGACGAGCAGAACGCCCAGATGGACACCTTGCAGTGGGCTGTCTCGCGCCTTGGACACAAGCCGCGGGCGGCATGACCGACACCATGTACCTGCGTCCGTGCTCGGGGGCGAAAACGGTTACCGATTCCACGACAGCGTGCGGGTGACGGCGCGCCGATGCGGCGTAGATCCGCAGACCGAACCGCAAGGACGTGACCCCGGAATGGTCGAGCTTGATGCCTGGGTCGATGGAGGCGAGCCATGCTTCGAGGTCGCCGATGCGCCGGCGCAGCAGGTCTTGGCCCAGGAAAACCGGGCTGGCGGGGCCCGTGAACGCGAAGGCCTCGGCCAGGGAGTCGGGGCCGTAGTGGACGCGCAGCCCCAGCCGCGTAAACGTATCCCGCGGCAGCGTCGGCGCGCCCGCGCCCAGCCGACGCTCGACCTGTTCCTGCGTCATCCTGAATCGAAGCGGGCCGGCAGACTCGTTGGGGAGGACTTCGAACGCGACGATGCAGTGTCTCATTCGGATGTTGGCCTATGCCACGGATCCGGCAGCGCCACCAGCGGGCATCGATGGATGCCGGGAGCCGACCGGTTCAATCCCCGCCGCCACGCTGCGGAAGCAGGCGGATTGCGCCCTCCACTCTCTCGCCCATCGGCCGGCGCAGCTCGATCTTCGACCCGGCCTGCTTGCCCTGAAGGTGTGCCTCCGTCCTCGCATTGCCCTGGATGCGCGTGTGCCGAATGTACGGATGGCGCTTGCGGAAGTAGCCCGACAGGTCCGTGTCCTGCACCCACACCAGACCTTCTTTCTGCTGCGCAGCCCGCTCGCGACGGAGCTTGTCCCGGAAGCCCGTCATCACGCCGGCCAGGAACGTACGGCGGTCGCGGTTCGAACGTATGTTGTGGGTGGCTTTGTGCTGGCACCAGAGCTGCTCCGCCGTGTGGGTGAGAAAAGAGTAAACGTACGCAGCCATTTCCAGGTTGGGTTCAGTCCCGCACACTTCAAGGACGCTGCCTCGTTTTCCCTCGAGAGGCCGGTAGACCGGAACCCAGATGACCTCGACGAAGAAGTGTTCGGCGAGAATCGCGCCCAAAATGTGCTCGCTTTCGGATACGCGTCCGGTCGGCTGCCCAAGGTGCCGATACCCATAGCGCCTTGGTGCGCGTGCGTGCGCCGCGATGTCGTCGAGGTTGTACTTGAGCATCAGCTTGTGCGCGGCGCTCATTGCTGCCTGCGCCTCGTGGATGTCGGCGCTCTCCGCAAGCGCTAGCAGTCGAGCCACGCGCTGCAGTACCTTCTGCTCCTGTTCCGCCGCCAGTCCTCCGCCCGTGGTGGACGCCGTCGCCCGTGCGTCCATGCCGATTCTCGCGCAGACCTCTCGAAACGCCGGTCCGTGAGCGGTCTCGTCGGTGCGGTGCAGCACTTCATCGACATACTGGTGCGCCATCTCGTGCTTCATCACGTCCACCACCTCGCCCCATGACCCTTCGACCAAGAGGCGACGCGACAGCTCGATGGTGCGGCACTCGGGCCGCCACCTCCCAACAAAGCCCGAGGCGTCCGACAGCGCGATCACGGCCGGGGCCAGCGTGCGCTTGAAAAACGTCGCATCGAGCTCCCGGTGCAGACGCTGCAGCTCGTGCAGCAGAGCGGTTTCGAGCTCGGCCCCGATCGCGCCGCCGGCGTGTGGATGGCTTTCCTCGTTCGCATGCTCAACTTGATGATCTTCCAGCTCCATCATGGCGCGATAGCATGCCCTGGATAGCCCCCGTTGGCGAGGGGTACCGTCACCGCCACCCTCGACCTTGTGCGCAATCACCGGATTCGCGTGACAGGCCGCCACCCCCGGATACCGTTGGAAAAGCCTCCGCTGACCGCCGACGAGCTCCTGCCCATGGCTCACGCTCAGATGTCCTGGTACGACTGGGCGATGTCGAGAAGCAACGCGGACTTCCTGGCTTTCGTTCGCAAGGCGATCGCGTTCCGCCTCGGCCAGCCTGGATTGCTGCAGCGGCGCGCCCACGCCCGGAACGGCGCCCCAGGCTCCATGCGCTGGTCCGACTGTAGCCTTGGCGAGCCGGATTGGCACGATCCCAGCTTCAAGACCCTGGCCCTGTCGGTGAGCGGAGGGGCACCCCGCTCGGGATCGCGTCACCCTTGCTCATCGTCTTTCATGCAGGTGAGACCTGCTGCAACGTTCAGCTACCCGCCGCGCCTGCGGCGCTGCGATGGTATCGCGTCGCAGACACCAGCCTGGCCGCGCCCCTGGACTTCGCGGAACAGGGCGCCGAGGTGCCCATCGAGCCGGCCGACGCCTCCCTCGTCAATCCAAGGAGCAGCGTGGTCCTGGTCGCACGCTGATCGAGGTCAAGCCAGCAGGCATGCCCGGATGGCAGGCATGTCCGCGGGCTTTCCGAAGATGGCGTCCACCCCGGGCGGGCAGTCGATCTCCTCGATCTCGGAGCCCGATACGAGGACGCCTCGCTTCAGCGACGCGAAGCGCTTGCGCCATCTGGGCAGCAAGACCGATCCCACCGGATGGGCGTCGCCCAACCAATAGTCGCAGATCACATGCGTGGGTGAAGGCGACGACGCCAGCAGCCGCTCGGCTTCATCCGGGTCGGAGGCGAGCAGCACGGTCTGAAAGTGTCGCTTGAAATAGCGTACAAATGCGGCCCCGACGTCGGGCCGGTCCTCGACGATCAGCAGCACGTAGGGCGAAGAAGAGGAAACTTCCATGTTGGGCGCACCCTATCAGGTCTGCGACGACGGTGCACGCGTATCCTTGGCCGATTGGCCCGGGAGCACCATGCGGAACATGGCGCCCCCTTCAGGACGATTGAGAGCGTCGATTCTTCCCCCCAGCAGGTCGACATAGCGTCGGCTGAGATACAGGCCCAGGCCGGTGCCATCCGGCCTCCCGAGTTCGGGGAAGGGCTTGAAGAGGTCGGGGAGGTGCCGGGGGTCGAAGCCGGGGCCATCGTCTTGCACCACCAGCGACACGCTCTTGGAGTCCGCGCTGGCCCGGAGCAGGACCTCCAGGTTCGCCGCCCCCGCTTTCTCCGCGTTTCGCACCAGATTCGCGAGCACCACCTTGACATGCTCGGGGTCGCCTTGCACGACGAACGACGGGGCGTCGATCCGAAGCGTGACCGACAGCGAGGTGCGATGTGTCTGCACGAACTCCCGCAGCACATCCTGGAGCGCGAAATCCATCGCGCGAGGACGCGCTTTGCGCCGCAGGCGTTCGATGGCCGCAGCGACAAGCCTGTTCTCTTCAGACTGGGCTTCAATCGCTTCTTCCAGCGCCTTGCGCGGCTCGCCTACCAGCCCTCCTTCCTCGAGGACGAACTGCAGGTTCGCTTGCTGAGCCGCGCGAGCGTTGCGTAGCTCGTGCAGGAAGTGCCCGATGTCGACGAGCGACGCGGCGAGGGCGGCCTCCATGCTCTGGTCGACCATCCGTTCCGCTGCGCCAAGCGCATGGATCAACTGCTGCCGCTCCGCGTCATGCGCCCGCTTTTGGCCAGTGCGATGGGCCGTCGTCAGGGCTACCGTGCACGCTGCCCAGATCACCACGCCGACCAGCGCGTCCCGGCCGAGCAGCAGCGTGGCCGCGACCGGCGGACCGCACATGGCGATGGCGAGCGGAACCGTTAGCGCATAGGTGCGAGCCGGGAAGAAGAGCAGGAACAAGGTCAAAGCGATGGCGAATCCCAAGGAGAACGGCTCGCTGGACAACACCGCCGCGAGCGAAAAGGTCGTGGTGTAAAGCAGCGTGTCCATCCACATACAGAGCGTGCCCACCCGCCCTGTGGCCTTCTTCCGGAAGGCCGTGTACGAGCACGCTGCGCCAAGCGCCCCCACCAACGCGGGAACCCATGCCATTCGAAGGTGCGATATCGCGGCGAGCGGAGGTACGTACCCGCACGCAAGAATCGCCGCTATCACGCTGCCCGACCCGAGCACGATCACGCCGGGGCTCGATTGAACTGCCGCCGATGGTGCGTCGTACGAGGTTGCGAACTTGTTCCATTGAGCGCTAAGCCAACGAATCATTGCCGCGTCGATTCGGTCACCGGTCACCGTCCTTTCCCGCGCAGCATACGCGGGGCCGCCCGCCGCCGCAATCTCAACGCTCCCTCCGCGCAGAAGCAAGCGCCTGCGCCAGGACTCCGTAGTCGTCGAGCTCGTTGTAGAGCTGTGCCGACACCCGCAGGAGCCGCCTTGGATGCCGCGGCCAAGCAAGGACGGGAACATCCAGCCCGTAACGCTCCCGAAGCAGACGTTGCAAGGGATCCGGGGCGTCGCCCTCGACCGCCGCCGGCACCAGATCCGACGGTAGCGCAACCGCCGCCATCGACCCGACCATGGACTCGGGACACGGGGCAGCCACCCGCAGCGACTTGCAGAGCAACTCGCGCGCATCGAGCGCGAGCCTGTGGTTCCGATCCATGCGCCCGCGCCAGCCCCCTGGATGCTGGGTCGCGCCGAATGCGATCGCCTCCTCCACGCAGATCCATGGCGTCGGGTCGTTCGTTCCCGTCCAGCCGAATTCCGCCTTGAAACGGCCTGGATCGCGCTCCGGAAGGCTTGCGCCATGGCTGAAGACGAGCGGGCGCATGGCCTGTTTCATGTCGCGCCGCACATGGAGGAAGGCCGCACCTTTCGGTGCGCAGAGCCACTTGTGCGCGTTGCCCGCGTAGTACTCCGCGCCCAACGCATCGAGATCGAGCGGCAGCATCCCCGGCGCGTGTGCACCGTCGACAACCACGCGGATGCCACGCCCCTGTAGCCGCCGGATGATGGATTCGACAGGAAGCACGAGCGCGGTGGGGCTGGTCACATGATCGACGATGGCGAGCCGGGTGCGTTCCGAGCACTCCGCAAGCAGCAATTCTTCGACCTGTCCCGGGTCGTCGACCGGAAACGGGATGCGCGCGGCCACCACACGCGCTCCTCGACGTGCCGCCCACTCCGCCGCCGCGTTGTTGCAGGCACGATAGCCGTGGTCGGTCGTCAACACCTCGTCGCCTGGCTGGAGATGAAACGACGCGAGCACCGTGTTGATCGCGGTGGTGGCGTTGTCGACGAAGACCAGATCCGCCGGGTCGGCGCCGACGAACTCCGCAAGACGCTCGCGCGAGGCATCGAGGAGCCGCGGCGCATCGTGGACGAGGAATCGGTGCGGGTCGCGCTCCAGGCGCTCGCGCAACTCGACCTGGCGGTCGAGCACAGGTCGAGGACAAGCACCGAACGACCCGTGGTTGAGGAACCGGATGGCCGGGTCGAGGATCCATGGGGCGTAGCGCGTAGGCCCGTGCATGTGCCCGTTGTCGCACATCCGACGAGCGCGGGAGATGGAATCGGGGGTGGTGCTCGTCACCAAGCAAGCATCCCACCGTTGGAAGAGTGTCCTTTCATTCACGAAATGAGTTCGCTTGGACCGAGCTCTAACTACCTGAATTTATGTTGGCCGACTCGGCACGTTCCATGCTGGGTGCAAGCGCAGTACGGCACAAAGCCGCACGAGTCCTTTCCCGCGCGAAGTCGAAGCTGCGCCCCCCCCCGGCTCCTTCGCGCGGTTTTCTTTTTTCAACGACTCGCTGAGTCGTCCGACAAGCAGGAACGCGCAACCAGCAACGCGAACGCGGCGTGCAGGGTCTCCAAGGTGTTGCGAATCTTGCCGTGGCCTGGTTTCGTTTTGTGGTGTTGCACGTTGTTCGTTTTTCCGGGAGCCGCAATGAGCGCTCAGGCGACGAAGCGGCCCGTGGTGTTTCTTGCCCATCGGCGCGGCCACATGCTCCGCCATGCAACATGCAAATTATGGCTTGCAACAATGAAAGCAGGCCTCCGTTGGTATCCTCCAACCCATTGAAAAAACAACAGGAAGCCATGGCATGCCGTCTGCTAGACCCACGGTCGAGCGTGATGGGGTGCACCCAATCGCCCCCCCTCCTCCCCATCAAGCTCGTTCTTCGACCGCGTGAAGTGGATGCTGTGCCCCCCCCGGCTCCTTCACGCGGTCGATCTTTTGTCCCCCGTGATCGCGCTGCCCAGCCTCAGCGAATCGCGTTCGCGGTCGCCTCGGCGGCCCTCGCCCGTTGCGTCGCCTCCGCCTTCTGCGCGGCGTCCGGCAGCAGCTTCGCCGCTTGCCGGTATCGCTTCGCGATCTGTTGCCAGTACTTCTTGTCGGCGTCCGCAGGCGGCGCGATCTGCAGCAGATAGGCCGCGTCGTAGGCAGCAAAGCCTGCAATGGCCGCTTTCGCTTTGCCCGCGAGCGCGTCGAGCTCCCCCACATTCGCCACCGACTGCGATGAGATTCCGCGCAGCATCATCTCGGCTGCGTTCTTCGGCCCGCCCTTGAGCGCGACGGCGAGGGCGCTCATGAGCTGCCCGACTTCTGTGGCTTTCCGGTCCGCTCCGATGGCATCCACTGCGCGCGCGAAGTCCTCCGAACGCCAGTAGCGCCGTCCCAACTCCACCAACAGACGCGCGTGCAGCGCCTTGGCTTCCGGTGCGAGCGTCGCGGCTGACAACGCTTCCTGCACCGCCTGCGGCGCGCCGCGGTCGAGCAACGCACGGAGCATCGCCGGCCTGGTCGGGTCGAGGTTGTCGAGCACGAATGGCAAGTAGAACGTGGGCAGCCGCGAGGCGAGGCGTTCGTCTACCGACCCCGGCTCCTTGCTGTCGAGCGGCGGAAGCAACAGACCGTCGAGAGCGTCGATGCGCCTGCCTCCGTACAGCTTCGAGAGCAGGCTGCGTGCCCGGTCGAGCCTGGGATCTCGCAAGATGCCGGCCCGCGCGAACTCTCCCAGCCCGACGAGCGCGGCATCGCGTCCGCGATCCTTGCGAGGCTCGAGCTCCTGGTCCAAGGTCCCATAGTACGTGTCCTTGACCTGCGGGTCTTCAGCCATCTCCTTCGGAAGCGGGATCGCGCGTACGACCTCGACGAAGCGCATGTCGGCAAGACCGGCTTCCACGGCGACGACGCCTTTCGCGTAGCCGTGGAGGCGGGATCCCTGGAGCGAGAGTGCTTCAATCGCGCGAGCCTGCCCGATGATCCACGGCTTGAGCTGGTCGCGGAGGTACACGTTGAACGCCGCCTTGTCGAACGGCTCCGCAAGCTTCGGAGGGTCGAGCACGAGACGCGCGAGCTTACCCGCCAGATGCAATCCTTCGAGGGCGTCCTTCACATCGCGGCGAACCGATTGCGGCGTCGCGGCGGCCAGCACAGGGTCCGCGATCGCATCGCTGCAAGCCGCCGGGGCAAGCTCCGCGCGAAGCGCCCGGACCAGCCCTCGAGGGAAGTCTGGACAGCCTTCGATGCCTGCCAGCCGTGCGTCGCGCTGCTCGGTGTCACCCTGGGCAAGGGCTTCATCGAGCGCCGCCATCGCCCCGGCCTTGCCGCCTTGGCACGACGCGCCAACCGCATGCTCCACCAGCACGGCGCAGGTTGCCGGAACAGGCGGAACCGCCGAAAGCGGGTCAGGCCTTGCAAAACCGGCCGGTGCGGGAGCGGTCACGGCGGGTGCCGTCGACGAGGGCTGCGCAGGGACCAACGGTTCGTGCGTGGAGGGGCCTGCGCACGAGCTCGTAGCAACGACGATCCACAAAAGGGCCAACCAGCTTCGCATGATAACGTGTGCTTAGCGCGCCTCGGGGTTGGATGGAACCGCGACCGAGGAAGACGCCTGCGATCCGGCTAGGACAGACGCTTGTGAAGGAACGCGCGCTTGCCAGGCCCGTAGTCGGATGCGCCCTGTCCATGCCCGCGAAGCAGCCAGCGCGTCGTCATCAGGCCGTCGACACCCACGGGGCCGCGCGCGTGGATGCGGGAGGTGCTGATGCCAACCTCGGCGCCAAGACCGTAGCGGAAGCCGTCTGCCATGCGCGTGCTAGCATTGTGGAACACGCTCGCCGAATCGACCTCGCGCAAGAATCGATCCGCCGCCTGCTCGTCCTGCGTCACGATCGCGTCGGTGTGCGCGCTTCCGTTGCCGTTGATGTACGCGATCGCCTCGTCGATCGAGCACACGGTCCGCGCGGCTAGAATGAGTGCGCCGTACTCGATACGCCCATCCTGCTCTTGCGCTGGCTTCGTCCACGGCAGCACGTCGCGCAGCACATCGTCGGCACGGATTTCGACCCCCGCAGCGCGCAGTGCCTCCGCGGCCGGCCGGAACACGTCGATCGCTTCGCGGTGGACCAGCACCGTCTCCGTTGCATTGCACGCCGCCGGATAGTCGCACTTGCCGTCCACCAGCACCCGCAGCGTCGTCCGCGCGTCCGCTGCCCGGTCCACGTACACCATGCAGACGCCGTCGGCATGGCCGAGCACCGGGATCTTGGTCGACGCTCGGATGGACCGCACGAGGCTGCCCGATCCACGCGGAATCACAAGGTCGATGTCGCTGTCGAGCTCAAGCAGACGGTACACGTCGTCGCGCCCTTGCACGGCATGCACGGCGTCCGGATCCAAGCCGTGGGCTGCAAGCGCGTCACGCAGACAGGCAACCAGGGCAGCGTTCGAGCGCGCTGCCTCGGCGCCGCCCTTCAGAATCACCCCGTTGCCCGAGCGGACCGCGAGGCTGCCAATCTGGATCACCGCGTCCGGACGGCTCTCGAAAATCACGAGCAACACTCCGAGCGGGCTCGCTACCTGGGTCAGCTCGAGCCCCTCGTCCAGCAGCATCCGCCGCAAGGGACGTCCCACCGGATCGTCGCTCGATGCCAGCGCCTCCAGGCCGGCCCGCAAGGTATCGAGCTTCTTGTCGTCGAGCGTGAGGCGGGCCATGAGCGCAGCAGCGACGCCGTCACGGGCGGCTTGCTCACGATCCAGGCGGTTGGCGTCGAGCAACTCCACGCGCCGGTCCAGCAGCAAACGGGCGATCTCGCACAGCACGGTGGACCGAAGGTCCGGCGACGCTGCCGCGAGCTTGCGCTGGCCAGCCCGTACGCCGCGGGCGATCTGGACGAAGAGCTCGGAAGTGTTCGTCATGAGGTCTCAAACCGGGTCGAGCACGAGGTGGTCCCGATGCACGAGTGCGTGGTGGTTTCGGGCGAACGAGGGACGCTCGCCTGCGCACCATCGTCGTGCCACATCGATGTCGCAGCATACGATGCCGCGACCGACACGTTTGCCGTCGAGGGAGAGCAGATCCACGACGTCACCCCGACGGAAGGCGCCTTCGACGCGCTTGACACCGGCGGCAAGCAGCGACGCTCCTCGATCGCGCAGTGCGGCGACAGCACCCGGGTCGAGGACGAGTTGGCCGCGGGACGCGGTCGCCCACGCTATCCACCTGTGCCTGGCCGGCAGGGCCGGGAGCGCTGGAAACCACGTGCCGATGCTCTCTCCGGCCAACACACGGTCCAGCGCGTCGCCCGTCTTGCCCGACGCGATGACGACATGGCAGCCCGAACGAGCGGCGATGGCCGCGGATTCCACCTTGCTACGCATGCCACCTCGTCCCGCTCCAGACCGGCTGTCTCCGGCCACCACGTCGTGATCCGAGGCCGCGACGTCATACCTGTCGACCAGCCGCGCGTCCGGGGCGACATTGGGATCGGTCTCATACACGCCGTCGACGTCCGTCAACAGCACCAGCAAGTCGGCGTCGAGACGTGCGGCCACCAGAGCGCTCAGCCGGTCGTTGTCACCAAACACCTGCCGGGCGTCGTCGGGACCGTCTCCCCACGCGAGCTCCGCCACGGACACGGCGTCGTTTTCGTTGATGATCGGAACCACGCGACGGTCCAGCATGGTCAGGAGGGTGCTGCGCAGATTCAGGTAGCGGAGGCGATCGTCGAAGTCGTCTTCGGTGAGCAGCACCTGCCCGCAGATGATGCCGAGACGCGAGAACCCGGCTTCGTACAGGGCCATCAGCCGGCTCTGTCCCACCGCTGCACAAGCCTGCCGCTCCGCGAGCTCGGTCGGTGCGGTGGGGAGGCCCAACGCATCTCTGCCCAGTCCGACCGCGCCGCTGCTGACCACCAGCACCTCGCGTCCGGACGAATGCAGGCGTGCGACGGTCTCGACCACGGCGAACATCCTGGAGAGGGCAATCCGCCCGTCGGCATGGGTTAGAACCCGCGTGCCCAGCTTGATGACGATTCGTCTGGCCTCTGCCACCGATGGCCTGGGCGCCACGGCGGCTTCCGGCCCATGCGTCGCGTCGGACAACTCGATCTCCTTCATGGTGCGGCGGATGGGGAACGTGTTTGCGAACCCGCCCTGGCAGGTGAAGCCTGCGTGTCCAGGATCAGCCGCGTGTAGACCGGACGATGGTCGCTCACCAGGGCGTCGTACTCGAACCAGCCGTTGGGGAGAAAACCCTCGACGGTCAACGTTTGCACGTCGGATCCGGTCGTGAAGAAAGCGGGAAACAGCTCGCTGGTGATGAGGATGTGATCGATATGGCTGCCGTAGGGCGGGTAGGACACCGTCTCCGCGCCGCCGTGGAGCGCAAGGTCCGTGTCGACGAAGTAGAAGCGGTCGGGCCGCGAGTCGAGGGCCGCGAACACATCGGTGGCAGGCGGCTCGCCAAGGCGGTCGTTGAAGTCCCCCAACACGATGACGCGCCTGCCCGCATCGTGTTCGTCGAGGTACCGCGCCAGCATGTCGCACGCAGCTTTCCTGCGATTCTCCTCGTCGTTCGGGTCGCTGTCCAGCACGTCGTCGCCCAGCGCTTTCAGATGCACGGCGATGACCGTGAGCGGTACTCCGTGCCACTCGATGTCGAGGGCCAATGGGGACCGCGGGAACGCAAGCGTATCGCCGACGAAGAGCAGATACTTGTCGATCAGCTTGATGGAGCTGCTATCGTACATGAATCCGACGGGCGGGTTGTACTTGCCAGTGACCCGCGAGGCGTCGTAGCGGGCCGCCACCACGGAGCGCCAACGCGGGATGTCCGCGACCATGTCGCCGAACGCCTTGGTGTCCGCGACCTCTTGCACCGCGATGATGTCGAGCTGCAGCGTGCGGATCATCCGGGAGAGGCGATCGATGGTGGCGGCGCCAGCCTTCGGGAAGTGCTCCAGATTCCACGTCGCGATCTCGAACGTGTCGTCCGAACCACGCACGGTGGGCGCAGCCGCGGCCGGTATGACAGGGCCGGCGTCGTGCTCCGCAGTCGCCGACGACAATTCGCAGGCTAGCGGCAGTGCCGTGACGACAGCGCAGAGGAACGCATGGTGGGTGCGGGGTCGAACAGACATCGAAACCACGATCGCCACCGGACGAGTACCCGCGTGGCGGAAACACGCAATCGGAGCGCGGCGCGCAAGCGGCGTCAAGAACCCGGGATCCCGCCGGCTGCATTCGATCGGGACGGGTTCCAAACGAGCCGAAGCTGGTCGTGCCGCTTGAGCAGCGACGTCCACGAGCCACGGCCCACCACCGGACTCGCAGGCCGACGCCCTCGTTCCGTTGGCGGGGCAGCAGGCGCGGTTTCCTCGACGGGCCGGACGACCGCATCGTCTGCGCGCGCGGAGCAGGCGGGCATCGGTGGGGTGGGATGCGCGGCAAGCGGAAGGTCAGGATGCCGCGAGGTTGGGCAAGCGGCGGGTTCGGAGAGCGCGCGGGCAGGAGGCGGAGGTGGCGGAATGCGCGGAGGGGTGGCGGATCGCCGTTTCGGTGGTTTCTGGCGGGCAATACCGCGAGGCGGGAGGCTCGTCGGGCGGGTTGGGGGGTGGCGGCCGCCACCCGAGCCAGTCGGCAAGTGCGCGCAAATCCACGGGACGGGACTGGCACGGGAGCTGCTTGATGGTCGGGCGCCGGTGCGAGTGCGCATAGCGCCGGCTCGCTGTTTGACAGGATGGACACGGGACGGTTGGGATTGTCCGGGCGGTCCGGCTTCGGCCGGGTCGCCGTGGGTAAGTGGCGGGTTTTTTTCTGACCTATAAGAGGTGCCACGTTGGCAGGAGTGCGCGCGTCTGGTGGGCTCGGTTGCCCATAGCGGCCGGTCTGGCAGGCGGAGCGCGATAGGCCGGCGGTCGGCGCCGTCAAGGCGACGGCCCCGGCTGGCTGGAGGTGAAGCGGAGCCCCGGCAGGCAGGAGGTGAAGCAGGCCCCCGGCAGGCAGGAGGTGAGGCTGAGCCCGGCAGGCAGACGTGTGCCTTCGAGCCGGCCTTCGGTTCAACACCCTCTCAGGGCAGCCCGGAGGACCCTATTGGAAGGGGTGCTGGCCCATGGCGACTGGGCGACGACCCCCTTCGAAGGGGGTATGACCCATCGCGATCGGCCCGACCCCCCTGGGCAAGGGTGGCATCCGCCCATCGCGATCGCCGCGAACACCCTGGGCAAGGCTGGCATCCGCCCATCGCGATCGGCGCCAGCACCCTGGGCAAGGGTAGCATCCACCCATCGCGATCGGCGCCAGCACCCTGGGCAAGGGTAGCATCCACCCATCGCTATCGGCGCGAACACCCTGGGCAAGGGTCGCATTCCCCGATCGCTATCGGCGCGAACACCCCGGGCAAGGCTGGCATCCGCCCATCGCGATCGCCGCGAACACCGCGGGCAAGGCTGGCATCCGCCCATCGCGATCGCCGCGAACACCCCGGGCAAGGCTGGCATCCGCCCATCGCGATCGGCGCGAACACCCCTGGGCAAGGCTGTGGCAGCCCATCGCTATCGGCGCGAACACCCCTGGGCAAGGCTGTGGCAGCCCATCGCGATCGGCGCGAACACCCCTGGGCAAGGGTGGCGTCCCCCCATCGCGATCGGCGCGAACACCCCGGGCAAGGGTGGCATCCGCCCATCGCGATCGGCGCCAGCACCCCGGGCAAGGGTGTGGCAGCCCATCGCGGGGCCACGTCCAACTCCGGTCGCTGATTGGGTGAGCATGGGGGCGAGCATGTCGGTTTTGAGAGCAAGCGCGCTGAATGCGCAGATCATGGGGCATGCGCAAGGGCGCGCAGAGGGGCCGGCCGGGCAATCGCCGGATTGCGCAGCGAGGCCATGCTGTGCGCCGCAGCGCCTCTGCGGTCTTGCGAGCTCGCTCCAGCCGGCGCGGAAGCAGCCGACACGACTCCGTAGCGGGTCGCCCGTCAGCACGACGCCAGCCGTAGCCTGGCACACCACCAGGGCCAGATCCTCGCGTTGGGCGCCGGGCCGGCCATCGATGAGCCTCTGGAGCCGGGCCAGGTCGCGCACGCTCAACGTTCTGCCCCGCCGCGACGCAACCCGTGGTGGTCGTCGATGCTCGCGGAACCTACGCCGCGCGATAGCTCGTGTCGCCGACCATGGCCTTGGCGAGCAGACCCGTGACCCGGAAGCGTCTGGCGCACACGGCGAACGGAAACCACAAGTTCCCGATGCGGCAGGAAAGGTAGGGCCGGTCGATAGCGGCGGCCACGGTGTCGGCGTCGGGACCCACGAAGTCGACGTAGCCGTCGGGCGTGAAGACGATGCCGGCCGAAGCGTCGCGCAAGGACCGGAGGGTGGCGACGCGCGTCCAGTCCGAGGTGCGCCACAGGATCGTGTCGTGGTCCGCCGAGCCCGAGGCGAGCCAGGCGCCATCCGGCGAGAACGCGACGGACGTGAGCGCCTCGGTGTGCCCATGCAGCCTCAGCCGTTCCCGCAGGTTCGCAGGGTCGAGGAGCGACACGTACCGCCCGTGCGCGATCGCGATCGTGTCGCCCGACCAGGCTACCGCTCCGACGCCTCCCGACGGCACGTCGGTCGTGTCCACCGCCACCCGCTTGCCGGTCACCGTCTCCCACTCCTCCACGGCCTGGTCGTAGAGCCGCTGAGCCTCGTCCTTCTTGCCCATCCGCGCGGCCGCCAGCCCTACCTCCATCAGCGCCTCCCCGTTCAGAAGCGCGAACCGCCACGCCATCAAGTCCAGCTCGTGCGCCTGCTGCCACTGCTGCGCCATCGTCGCCCGGGTCGCGTCCGCATACGCCTTGCTCGCTTCGTCGCGGTTGTGCTTGTGCCCGGCTGGCCGGAGCGCGGGGCCAGCCAGCATCGCGCGCACGGCCGCGACATCCCGCGGGCGCGCGTCAGGGTCCAGGGCGAGGCAAGCTTGCACTGCATCGGCCCAGGGCTCCGGCCCCCCCCGCGGCCATCAGGGTCGCCTTCACCCGGGCATACGCCTCGACGCCACGCCGCTCATCCATGTCGCGCACCAACGCGTCCAACGGCTAGCCATCCAGGGTCGGGTGCCGCGGTACTCCCACATGTTGCCCCTCTCGCGCGTCCCCACCGGCTCAAGCTCCAGCGTCTGGGGGTTGCGCCAGCACATGCCCTCGCAGGCCAGCTCCTTGACCACCACCATGCGGTTCTCGAATAGCCTGTCCGTGGCCCTGTAGCTGATCCCAAAGCCTCCCTGGCCGATGCTCTTGCCAAGGACTAACCTGGGACCGCGCGGGTGGTCCAGGCACACGAGCGTGTTCGGGGGCAGGGGCGTAATCATGGCTTCGACCTCCTCCTGGTGCGCTCGATGATAGACCCGCACGCTCCGAACGCGACGGGTTTTCAAGCCGCCCCGGACGAAGACCGTCCCGGCCAAGCACTCGACGGCCGCGGTCGTGCAGCGCTCAGCCGCGCACGGCAGGCGGACGTGTGTGCCTCCTGGCTCGGCGCTCGGCCACGCCGGCCCTGCGCGGCGGTTGAGTCGAAGGGCAAGAGCCAAGCAGACAGCAGGGCGGAGGTGGCGGAATGCGCGGAGGGGTGGCGGATCGCCATTTCGGCGGTTTCTCCCGGGCAATACCGCAAGGCGGGGGGCTTGTCAGGCGGGTTTGGGGGTGGCGGCCGCCACCCGAGCCCGTCGGCAAGTACGCGCAAATTCAGGGGACGGGACTGGCACAGGAGGTGCTTGATGGTCGGGCACCGGTGCGAGTGCGCATAGCGCCGGCTCGCTGTTTGACAGGATGGACACGGGACGGTTGGGATTGTCCGGGCGGTCCGGCTTCGGCAGGGTCGCCGTGGGTAAGTGGCGGGTTTTTTTCTGACCTATAAGAGGTGCCACGTTGGCAGGACTGCGCGCGTCTGGCGGGCTCGGTTGCCCATAGCGGCCGGTCTGGCAGGCGGAGCGCGAGAGGCTGGCGGTCGGCGCCGTCAAGGCGACGGCCCCGGCAGGCAGGAGGTGAAGCAGAGCCCCGGCAGGCAGGAGGTGAAGCAGGCCCCCGGCAGGCAGGAGGTGAAGCAGAGCCCCGGCAGGCAGGAGGTGAAGCAGAGCCCCGGCAGGCAGGAGGTGAAGCAGAGCCCCGGCAGGCAGGGGGTGAGGCTGAGCCCGGCAGGCAGACGTGTGTCTTCGCCCAGCCCGCGCTCGTGCGCGTCGCAGCATGCTCCGTCATGATCACATGCCCCCGTGCGCATGCGCGTGCCTGTCCGCGTGCTCGTACGAACTGGATCGTGGCACGTCACGTGGAGGCAGAATACCCACGTGGACCGAAGGCCGCCGACCCCGCCCGCGCTTTCGGTCCGCCCGGGACCCACCACGCGGTCCACCGTCCAGCAGGCTCGGCCCCCACTTGCCGGACGCGCGCGCGACAGGATCCGCAAGCCCACGGCCAAGAGCCGGCTGTCCACGGCCTGCCAAGCTCGCGGCGATTCAGGACCGAACAGGGAGGGACCGGCTCTCGACGGCGCTACTTCTTCTTGTTGCTCGTGGCGACCGGGGGCGGGGCGCCGAACGCGCCTCCCCCAGTACCTGTCGTGGCAACCGGCGGAGCCGATGCGGTCGCGGTGCTCGTGCCGTGCGGTGGAACGACGACTCCGACGGACGCGGACCCGAAAGGCGTCGTGCCAGGCGGGGTCCAGGCGGACACCGATGCGGTGGATGTCGGGATGTTGCGGGCGACGGTGGTGGTGGCGTCGGGGGCAGCCGTGGCGGTGTCGACCGGCGCCGCGCTGGAAGCCGCCGGCTTTTCTGGTTCCGCGCTGTCGCCGGACTTGCAGCAAGCGGCGAATCCTGAAGCAGAGACGACAGCTACCGCGAGCAGACACGAGCAACCACGACGCATGAGCAGCCCTCCGGATGGACGAATCCGAGCGCGCAGCGGAGCACGATCGCTTTCCGAACGCAAGCCTCGCGCGACCAGCACCACTCGGTGCTGGACGAAACACGCGACGGACCGCAAGCATCAGATGCGCCCAGCGAGCCAGCCCGACGATGCGTCCTGTCCTGCACCCGATCCATGTCGTTGCTCCCAAGCCGTCTCGCGGACCCGACGGCGATGCGCCGCTGCGCGTGCAGACCGACCCGGACGAGCTGACCCTGGTCAACATGGACGCCGCCGCCATGCGTGGAGCCGGCGCGGCGGGGTTGGTGGAACCTCGAAGCGAAGCGCAGCTCGGTGCGTGGCTGCGCGACAACCCGGACGCCCCGGTCCTCGTGCAAGGCGCGCTCACGAGCCTGACGGGCGGGGCGACCCCGCAGCGCGATATCGTGGTGTCGACCCGTCGGCTGACTTCCCTGGAGATCCACCCGGAGGGGCGCACGGCGATCTGCGGTGCCGGCGTGGTGCTGGCAACGTTGCAGGCCGAGCTGGCCAATCATGGCCTCTGGTATCCGCCGGCGCCCACCCACGACGGTGCGACGATCGGAGGCAACGTGGCGACGAATGCGGCGGGAGCGGCCACGTTCAAGTACGGGTCGACGCGAGACTGGGTGATGCGCATCCGCATGATGCTGCGCAACGGCGACGTGATCGAGCTCCGACGGGGACAGGTGCAGGTCGCCGGTGGTGACGTCGTACGTGTCCTCGGCAGCCGCACGTTCGAGTTCGTGGTGCCGTCGTATCGGACGCCGGACGTTCGCAAGATCTCCGCTGGATACTACGTGCGTTCGCCCATGGACCTGATCGACCTGCTGGTGGGTGCGGAGGGAACGCTCGGGATCGTGACGGAGGTCGAGCTGCGAGTGGACGCGAGGCCGCAAGTGGTGACCGGGCTGGTGTTCTTCGGCGAGGTGGAGAAGGCGATCGCGTTCGTGCTGGAGATGCGCCGGGCTTCGGTGGAATCGCGGAAGGCTGGGGCGCGGCTCGGACTCGACGCGCGCAGCATCGAGTTTTTTGACCGCCGATGCTTGTCGTTGCTGCGCGACACCGGCAAGCTGAGCGAATATGGAGTGAACGTTCCGGACGGCGCCGAGGTTTGCCTGCTGTTCGAGCTGGAGGTTCCGCCGCACACGAAGTCCGAGGATCTGATCGACGACCTTGCGTGCGCATCGGAGGGGCGTGGCGGATCGGACCTGGCCGCGCGGCTGATGGGCATGCTGGCATCGTTCGGGGTGGTGGAGACATGCGAGCTTGCGATGCCGGACCAGGTGCGCAGGCAACGGCAGCTAAGCTCGGTGCGGGAGGCCATCCCGCTCGGGCTGAGCGAGTGGCTGAAGCAGCAGAAGAAGCGGGATCCGGCCGTGCACAAGGTGGGCGGCGACATGATCGTGCCCATGGATCGGTTCGAGATCATGTTTGGCAGGTACTATGAGGCATTCAGGGCCCGCGGGGTGGACGTGGCCGTGTTCGGGCACATCTCGGACGGGAACGTGCACCCGAACGGTCTGCCGACGAGCGCGGTGCAGGTCGAGCTGGCGAAGGAGGCGCTGCTGGAGCTGGCGCAGGAAGCGAAGCGGCTGGGCGGCAGCCCGCTGTCCGAGCACGGCGTGGGGCGGCACCCGCTCAAGCGCGCGATGCTCGAAGCATTCTGGGGGAAAGCGGCCATCGCCGAGATGAAGACCATCAAGCGCGCGTTCGATCCAGGCTGGACGCTGAATCGAGGCGTGCTGTTCGATCCCGGCGCGGCGGAGCCGGGAATGGAGCAAGACAGATGACGACCCATCACCATGACAACCGATCCTCCTTCGAGGCCTTGCTCGCCCGGATGTGGGAGGACTACACGTCGTTGAACCCGCAGGCTCGGGCCGTCCACGAGTTGTTCGTGTCACGCGGCGAGCAGGTGCGGAACGACCACATCGCGCTGCGCACGTACGATCTGCCACGGGTGTCCATCGACGTGCTGGAGCGGACGTTCCTGTCGGTCGGTTACGAGGAGCGCGGACGCTACGACTTCCCGGCCAAGCGATTGCGGGCCCGGCACTACGAGCCGCCCACGGCGAGCTGGCCCAAGATCTTCATCAGCGAGCTGAAGGTGGGCGAGCTGACCGCCGCTTCACAGGACATCGTGCACCGGCTGGTCGAGCAGGTGCCGCCGGAGGCGACGCAGCGGTTCGATTTCTGCGCGATCGGGCGCCCCTGGACGGTGAGCCACGCCGAGTACGAAACGCTCGCAAGCGACAGCGAATACGGTGCCTGGGTGGCGGCTTTCGGGTTCCGGCCGAACCACTTCACGGTCGACGTGGGATCGTTGCGCACGCTCCGGTCGATCGAGCAGGTCAACGAAGCGCTGACGGCGGCCGGCTTCGTGCTCAATACGTCCGGGGGAGCCGTGAAGGGTTCGCCGGCGTCGGGGCTGGAGCAATCTTCCGTGATGGCGCGCCCGGTCCATGCCACCTTCGACGACGGAGTCTTTCTGGTGCCGGGCTGCTACTACGAGTTCGCGAAGCGCTATCCGGGCCCCGACGGCAAGCTCTATCAAGGCTTCATCGCTGCGTCGGCCGACCGCATCTTCGAGAGCACCAACGCGCGGCGAGATGCCGACACCGTGCTCGCGTCCGCGGGAGAACCATGATAGCTTGAAGCACCTACCAACGTGTCCGAGCCCACGGAGCCAATGGCGTGCCTGGAAGGCGTCTGACCTGGACAATCAGCGGTGAAGATGCGGAAGCCATCGCGAAAGCTTCCGGGCTTGCCACCGGCGAGGCGGGCGGTCGCAGCGTCCGGAGCCTCGGGGTAGACGACCTCGACGTGGTGTTCCAGCCTATCGTGTCGCTGTCGACGGGCCGGCCGTGGGCGGTCGAGGCGCTGGTGCGCTGCAAGTGGCCGGAGATGGCCGACCCGGTCGAGCTGTTCCGCCGCGCGGTGCAGGAGAACGCCGCCGGGCGGCTCGGGCGCTACATCCGCGAGGTGGCATTCAGCAGATGCCGTTCGCAACCGCTGTTCGTCAACCTCCATGCGGAGGAGCTGTCGTCGAGGTGGCTCGTGCGGCCGGACGATCCGCTGAGCTTCCACGACCACGAGGTGTACCTCGAGGTCACGGAGTCGGCGGCGTTCAAGTACTTCGATCTGTGCATGAGCGTGCTGAAAGACGTGTGCTCGCGCACGGGAGCGAAGCTCGCGATCGACGACCTCGGGGCAGGCTACTCGAACCTGAAGCGGGTGGCCGACCTGGAGCCGGAGATCGTGAAGCTCGACCGCGAGTTGATTCGAGGATTGGACAAGAGCCGACGGCAGCTCACGCTGGTGAAGGCTGTGGTGCGGATGTGCAACGACCTCGGCGCGAAGGTGGTGGCGGAAGGCATCGAGACAGACGATGAGCTGCGCGCGCTTCGCGACACAGGGGCCGACTATGCACAGGGGTTTCTGCTTGCCCGTCCGGGATTTCCGATTCCGAGGGTGACCTGGCCGCCGCAAGGGCCGTAGGGAGCGGCGTGGACCACAGGGCGGTCAGGTGCGGGCGGCGCGCAATCGTCCAGGCGGCGGCGGTGTGGCCGTCCGGCCATCCAGGGGCCAGTCGTGCTTCGGATACTTGCGGCAGAGCTCCTTGCGGACCGTTGCATAGGTACGCTCCCAGAAGCCTTCCAGATCGCGCGTGACCTGCACGGCACGCTGGTTGGGGGCCAGCAGATGCAACACCAGGGGGCAGCGTCCAGCCGCGATGTGCGGTCCCTGCTTCATCCCGAAGAAGTCCTGTAGGCGTGATTCGACCCAGGGGGGCTTGCCGATCTCATAGTGCACGGTGAGCGATCTGCCGGACGGAAGGACGACCCGTTCCGGCGCGTGCGCATCGAGGTTGACGCGCTGTCTGGCTGTCAGCTTGCCGAGCAGCGCATGATGCAGGCCCGCAGCGCGCAGCTCCGCGAAGCAGGACGCGGACTCGCACATCTGCTCGAGCGCCATCCGCGCGTCGTCGCCGTCGATACGGGGCAGCCCGATCTCCGGCATGATGTCGCGCAACAAGGCGACCCTGGCGATGATTCGATCGACCGCGCCCTCCGGCGCGAAACGCGAGAGGCCAAACTGCAGCGCGCGCTCCGCCAGCAGGCGTCCGACCTCCGGCCCCGGCCGCGCTTGTGCCGTCGATTCGTCCAGCACCAGGTTCATCCAGCTCAGCCGCTCGACCACGTCGACACGCTCGAGCTCCTGGTTCCATCGCAGATCCGCCGAATCCCGAACGTGTTCCGGCAGCAGCTCCAGGAGCCAGTCCGGCTCGATGGCGCTTGCGATTCGCACGAAGGCGTGGCGCCCGCGAGCATCGCGCCGCTCCTCGGCGTCGATCGCGACGAGCAGCTCCGCGTGCTTCACCTCGCTGGCTGGAGACAACGAGGCCGACCCGCCTTGCGCCAGCATGAGATCCTGATGGTGAACACGCCGTGCGACGCGGTCCGGATAGGCGCTGAGAAGGGCGATTCGAAGCGCCCTGTCGACCTGTGCGGGGTCCAGTGAACGCATCTGGCTTCGAACGAGGCGTTCGAGCTGGCGTGCCGCACGGTCCACGGCGCGCGCAGCGCCGATGTCGATGCCCGTCTCCCGCAGCGTAGCCGCATCGAAGCGCGCTCGTCGTGCCTGCTCGAGCAGCGCCGCAGAGGAGGTCACGTCGGAGTCTCCGAGGCGGTCGGTGTCGTGCGATCCAGCGTGGGGCAGGGCACGACGCGACAGGTCGAGGTCGCGTTCCCCCAGCAGCGCGGCGATCACGCAACCTTGTCTCGCCACGCCCCGGCGCTCGGCTTCCACCAGCAGGCGGGCGGTGCGCGGGTGCAGCGGAAAGCGGAGCATCGCGCGGCCGGTCGGGGTGAGCTCCCCTCGGTCGGTGACCGCGCCCAGCAGCCGAAGGATCTGCCGCGCGGCTGCGAGGGAGTTGTCGGGCGGCCGCTCGTACCAGGGAAACGCGAACGGGTCGTCGACGCCAATCGCCGCCAGCGTCAGGACCGCCTCCGCGAGATCGGCGCGCAGAATCTCGGGCGTGTCGTGGTCCGGGCGGCGATCGTAGTCATGGCGCGTGTACAGACGCAGACACCGGCCCGGCCGAGTCCGCCCCGCGCGTCCCGTACGTTGCGCGGCCGAAGCCTTGCTGATGGGCTGGACACGCAGCGTCGGAAGCCCGGACCACGGGGCGTGGCCCGCGACCCGGGCGAGCCCGCTGTCGATGACCGCGACGACACCCTCGATGGTCAGCGAGGTTTCGGCAACGTTCGTCGCCAGGATAACCTTGTGACGGGCTGACGGCGCAAGCGCGCGGTCCTGATCGGCGGCAGGCATGTCGCCGTGGAGCCTGACCAGATCCAGGTTGGCCGCGGCGGCAACCGGTGCGCAGGCGTCCATCGCAAACCGGATCTCGCGCGCGCCCGGCAGAAAGACCAGCACGCTGCCGTCCAGACCCTCCGCAACCAAGCGTCGAAGCGCCGAGGCCACCTGGGTTGCGATGGGCCGTTCGTCGGGCTTGTCGGCATGCTCGATCTGCACCGGGAAGCGCCGGCCCTCGACGCGCACGATGGGGCACCCGCCGAGGAACGTTGCGAGAGGCCCAGGGTCCAGGGTGGCCGACATGACGGCGAGCATGAGGTCGGGCCGGTGCGTTCGCCGCAGGCGTGACGCGGCGGCCAGGATCAGGTCCGTGTGCACATGGCGCTCGTGGAACTCGTCGAGCACAAGGACGCCGACATCGTGCAGCAAGGGGTCGTCGGCGAGCTGCCGGACCAGGACGCCTTCGGTGACGAATCGGATACGCGTATCAGGGCCGCAGAGGCTCTCGAAGCGGACCTGATAGCCCACCAGCGCGCCGGGATCTTGGTGGAGCTCGTGGGCGACGCGGACCGCGGCGGTTCGCGCGGCGATGCGTCGAGGTTCGAGGACGACGACCTGCCGGCCGGTGGGGAGCAAGGGGAGCAAGGCAGGAGGAACGCGGGTGCTCTTGCCGGCGCCCGGCGGGGCCTCGACGACAGCCGAGCCGTGAAGCGCGAGGGCTCCCGTGATATCGGGCAATCGGGGATCGATGGGAAGCGGTTCCAACGCCGCCGAGGCTAGCGAATTGGCCTCGGGATTGACAGCGAGAGGCCGCAGGCGCAGGGGGCCGGGATGGCATCGGATTGTGTTTTCTGCAGCATCGTGCGGGGCGAGGCACCCGCGACGAAGGTGTTCGAAGACGACCACACGCTGGCCTTTGCGGACATTTTTCCGCTCGAACGAGGCCACTTGCTTGTGATTCCCAAGGTTCATGTGGAGAACATCGATGGGCTGGACGAAGAAACCGGGGCGCACCTGTTTCGCGTCACGATGCGCCTTGCGCGACGCATGAAGCAGGTGCTTCGACCGGACGGCATGAACCTGTTTCAGGCCAACGACGTGGCGGGGGGGCAGGAGGTGTTTCACTTCCACATGCACGTGTTGCCACGGTGGAAGGGGCGCATTCCGTTTCGGTTCGTGCCGAACAGGAACCGCAGCTCCTACGAGGAGCTCGAGGCGGTGTTCGATGAGGTGCGCAAGGCGATGGTAGCGGGTGGGTAACCGAACACCGGCGCGGATGGGCTACGGTGCATGAGGGCGGGCGATCATGGCTCGTGCCTGCGCGATGTCCGTTTCGAGGTCCGCCTCGCGACAAGCCCGCATCGCCAGGTCGCGGAACGGGATGTCAGCGAAGTCGGAGCGAGCTGCATCGATGACGCGTTCGAGGGCGGCTGTGGAGAGCAAGCCGAGGGAGCAAGCGATCGTGGCGGCGCCGACATAGGTATCGAAGAAGAAGATCCGCTGTCGTGCGAAGTCGTCGCGTACTGGAGCGGGGGTGCCGACGACGTCGTGAATGAAGACGGCGCGGACGCGCGCGGGATGCGCGCGGAGCATGTCCTGACCGAAGCGGACATCGCCCTGGCCGCTGTCTCCGTAGAAGACGAAATCATACTCGGGAAACAGCTCAGCATATTGCAGGAAGTTCTCGAGCTTCTTCGACGCGATGGCAGCATTGCCCAGCACGCGCCTGAACGATCCCGACAACACGGTCGCCTTGTCGATCCCGCGCTTGCGCAGGCTCCGATGGGTGCGCCGTTCGATCAACCCCCTGCCGCTCGGCCTGGCCGTGACGAAGACGAGGTCTCCCACGTATCCCGTTTGCTGGTCCCGGCCTGCATCCAGCTCCCGGTAGAGCTGGATCACGCCTGGATAGACGGTCTTGGAGGGGTAGCGATCGTCTTTCCAGTTTGCATAGAGGGTGTCGTCGACATCGCTGAGGATCTTGATCTCGTCGCGGCTCAGGCCGGCGGCTTGCGTTGCGATGTGGGCCAGGATCTCGTCGCGCACCTGCGGGCTCCCGACAGCACGAAACACCAGATCCTGCAGATCATATTCATCGCCCGCGCCGTCGACGGCGTTCTTGAGGCGTGTCAGGGCGCGGCCATGCGTGGCGAGCAGAATGCTGCGAGCCGCGCCGTCGAGCCGGGGGCCGCGCGGGCCGCGTTGCAGCGCTCGAAGCAGTGCGCTCCTCACCTGGATGCCGAGCTGGTCGATCCGCTGGACCGCCAGCAGGTCGACCAGCTTCATGTGATGGGCGGACCCGCCGCTTTGGTCGCGGGCCTTGTCCAGCAGACGCTGCAAGTCGAGGGTGGACAGGATCTCGTCCAGCCAGTGGGCCGGGGCAGTCGCAAGCATGTCGATGATCGGCCCGATCGTTTCGCCGCGCTCGGTCCCCTGCATCAGGCCTACGATGCGAGCGGCAATCTCGTTGGCCGATTCACGCCTCTCTGTTCCGCTGTCCGTGCCCACCCGCACAGCGTAGCGCGAAGAAGGTGCGTCGAAAACATCCGGGACGGCCACCGTCGTGACGCGCAACCCGGGCAGCTCGGTTGAACGGCGAGGTTCGCGGTTCGCAAGCCCACCGCACCGTGGCATACTGCGCGCCATGCACCGAGCTACCGCACGGATCCCCGGCGTCGCGGCGCCCCTCGCCCAGCGCGCCGCGGTGGCGCAAGACCGCAGGGCGCGGCGCTTGTCGTCGGCGGGCCTGGTGCGCCGGCGTGGTGGCGGGGGTGGGAGAGGCTGAAGACCATGAAGATGCTGATGATCATCAATGACGCGCCCTACGGGAACGAGCGTGTGTACAACGCACTCCGGCTTGCCGACGTGCTGCTCAAGCTGGAGGAGGGCCTGGAGCTGACCGTCTTCCTGTTGGGCGACGCGGTCGCGTGCGCGAAGAAGGGCCAGAACACCCCCAAGGGCTATTACAGCGTAGAGCGCATGCTCACTCCCATTCTGCGCAGGGGCATGGTGCTGTGCTGCGAGACCTGCATGGAGGCACGGGGCATCAAGGACGAAGAGCTGGCCGAGGGGTGCCGTCGGGCCCGCCTGGGCGAGCTTGGCGAGCTGACGCTCGACGCGGACAAGGTGCTGACGTTCTGACGCGCCCCGCGGATCTTGGCCGCGCTACTTCCGGCTTGCCTCCGGCCGGAGCCACTGGTCGAGCCAGCCGTTGACCGTGTCGTGCCATAGAATGCTGTTGGCGGGCTTGAGAACCCAATGGTTCTCGTCCGGGAAGTAGAGCAGCTTCGAGGGAATTCCCTTGCGCTGCAGCACGGTGAACGTCGACAGCCCCTGGGTGTCGACGACGCGGAAGTCCAGCCCGCCGTGGATGACGAGCGTCGGGGTCTTCCACTCCTTGACGAACTCGACAGGGTTGTGCTTGCGGTAGCCTTCCGGGTTCTCCCAGGGCGTTCCCTTGTGCTCCCACTCGGGGAACCAGAGCTCCTCCGTGTCGAAGTATGCCATTCGCTCGTCGATGTTGCCGTCGTGGACGACGAGACACTTGAACCGGTCGGTGTGGCCCGCGATCCAGTTGATCATGTATCCACCGTAGGACGCCCCGAGGGCGCACGCCCTGTCGCCGTCGATCCACGGATAGCGTTGGATCGCAGCGTCGAGCCCTTTCATGAGATCCTCGAACGGGGCCCCGCCCCAATCATCGCGGATGGCGTCGGTGAAGGCCTGTCCGTAGCCCGTGGAGCCGTGGAAGTCGACCATGACCGCCGCATAGCCCGCGCCCGCGTAGGTCTGGGGGTTCCATCGGTAGTGGAAGTGATTGCCGAAGGATCCCTGGGGGCCGCCGTGCACGAGGAAGGCGAGGGGATAGCGCTTCGACGGGTCGAAGCCGACGGGCTTGACCACGTAGGCGTGGACGATGTCGCCCTTGGCGCCTTGGAACGTGAACTGCTCGGGCTGGCCGAGGCCGACACCCTTGAGCCGGTCGCGATTGAGCTCGGTGACGCGCTTCTCGTTGCCCCCGCCCGTGGAGCTGAGCCAGAAGTCGGCCGGGGCGGTCAGCGAATCCCGCAGGAACAGCAGGCCCCTGTCCGTTTCCATCGGGGCCTGGTTGGTGCCGTCCCGCACCACCAGCTTCTCCTTGCCCGACCGCGCGTCGATGCTGAAGATGGACACCTGACCCAGGTTGTCGGCGGTGACCCAGAGCTTGTCGCCCTTGCGCGAGTACGCCAGGGACGCGGGCGACCGGTCCCACCCTTCGGTCAGCACCTTCTTCTCGCCCGAGGCGATGTCGTGCAGCACGACACGATAGCGGTCTGCCTCGTAGCCCGGCGACGACATGGCAAGGTAGGCGATGGTATTGCCGTCGGGAGAGAACACAGGCTGTGAATCGCGTGCAAGGTTCTGCTCGGTGATGTCGACGGGGGCGGCGGAGCCGTCGGTCGGGGCGAGCCAGATATCCTCATTGGTGGACCAGGCTTCCGCGCTCCCCATCGGCTTCTTCATCGAGAACGCGATGCGCTTGCCGTCCGGCGAAAAGTCATAGTCTTCGATTCCCCCCCACGGTCTGGTAGGACTGTCCGCGTCGAGCTTCTTCATGATGTCGACGGCGTCGCCCCCAGCCACCGGCATGACGAAAATGTGGTTGCGCTTGCCGTTGGCCCAGGTGTCCCAGTGCCGGACGAACAGCGAGTCGAACACCATGCCGCTGGCCTTGTTCTTCTTCTTTTCTTCGTCGCGCTTGGCGGTGCATTCGAGGTTGTCGCAGTCGGGCCAGGTCTCGGCGCTGAAGCCGAGCAGGCGGCCGTCGCGCGACACGCGAAGGTTGTCGAGGTCGACGGGAAGGCGTGTGATCTGGACGGCTTCTCCGCCGTCGATGCCGATGGACCAGACCTGAGCGGACTCGGATCGCGTGGACAGAAAGGCCACGGTGCGGTTGTCGAGCCACTGGGGAGCCCAATCATTGGCCGGGTGGGTGGTGAGCCGCTTGAGGCCCGTCCCGTCACTCCGCATCAGCCACAAGTCGGTGCGTCCCTTGTTCGCGTCGAGATCGGTGGACCGCAACACGAACACCACATGGCGTGCGTCGGGAGACAGGGCGGGCTGGGAGGCGCGATCCAGCGAAACCAGGTCATGCACGTTGAAGGGCCGTCCTTCGGATGCCTGGGTAACAGAGGGCTCGGTGGTGGAACAGAACAGGGGGACGAGGGGCATTGCGAGAACGAGCTGGTAGATGCGCACGTTGGTCCTCCAGGGATGAAGATGGGCGGCAGCCGGCAGGCGCCGGGGAATGCGTAACACAGCTCGTGGGCGCCGTCGCGCGCTTCAGCTTCGCTGCAGGCGTATCGAGCGGGCGAACTCCACCATGCGCCGGAGGTCGAAATGCAGGACCGACTTGGAGACGAAGTGGTCCCCAGGGTCGGTGATGGCGCCGTAGCAGGTGGTGTGGGTCTTGATGAGAAGAAGCGGGTGTCGCAGGTCGACATGGGTCTTCTCGCCGAGGTAGCGGAAGGACATGCCGCGTGCGGTGAAGCAGAGATCGTAGGTAATCTTCTTGTCGCCGAAGTAGTCGAGCTCGAGGGAGCCGGTGCAGTCGGCCTGGCCGTCGGTCAGGCCGTCGACCTCGATGACGCCGGTGGCGTCGTAGCGGAGGAAGCGGGACGAAAAAGGATTGACCGACGCGAGCAGCGGGGCACCCCAGCGGAGGCGGAACCAGCATGGCCGCTCGGCGGCGTCGCCATAGGAAGGGTCCACGAAATGATGGGTGCCCTTCATGATCTCGTCGACATGGAACACGAGCGCCATGGGAACGTACCTCGTATTGGGAGGGCGGAGCGTGGCACCGGCGCATGCGGATCGTCAAGCGAAAGCCGCGACCAGGCGCCCCCGGCGCCGGCAGCCAGGGCCGGTCGCCGCGACAGGATCCTTCGTTGCGCTGGATTTCGCGCATGCGTTCAGCCTGGCCGATCCCCGGGCACCACTGCCACGCAGCACGGCGACCTGCGAGCGCAGATCATGCCCTCGTCTCGGGTCGGGATTTCATTGTGATGGGGCATGACATGGGCTACAGATCGTGCGGCGAACCCACACAGGGCGAGGTGATTCATGTCTCGAAGAGTGCTGATTGCCACGGAGAAGCCGTTTGCGAAGGTTGCACGCGACCAGATCGCGGAGATCCTGAAGCAGGCGGGATGCGAGGTAGCGCTGCTGGAGGGCTACACGGACAAGGCCCAGTTGCTCGACGCGGTGGCCGACGTGGACGCCATGATCGTCCGGAGTGACAAGGTGGACCAGGCGGTGCTCGGGGCGGCGAAGAAGCTGTCGCTCGTCGTGCGTGCGGGGGCCGGCTACGACAACGTCGACTGTGCTGCTGCGCGCGCCAAGGGCGTGGACGTGATGAACACGCCCGGGCAGAACGCCAATGCGGTGGCCGAGCTGGTGTTCGGCATGATGGTGTACATGGCACGCAACAAGTTCAACGGCAAGCCTGGCACCGAGCTGCGGGGCAAGAGCCTTGGCATCCATGCGTTCGGTGCGGTGGGAAAGGCAGTCGCGGAGATTGCGCGAGGCTTCGGGATGAAGCTCCGGGCGTATGACCCGTACGTCGATGGCGCGGTGATCCAGGCAGCGGGAATCGAGCCCGTTTCCGCGGTGGAAGACCTGTACCGGCTGAGCGACTACGTGACGCTGCACATGCCCGCTACGAAGGAGACGCGTGGCTCGATCGGCTACGAGCTACTCAAGCTGATGCCGAAGAAGGGCACGCTCGTGAACACGGCGCGCAAGGAGGTGATCGACGAGGCGGGGCTGCTGCGTGCGTTCGAAGAACGCGGGGATCTGCGCTACGCCACGGACATCGAGCCGGAGGCGTCGACCACCGCGGTGCTCAAGGAGAAGTTCGCGGACCGCGTGTACATGACACCGAAGAAGATGGGCGCGCAGACCGAGGAGGCGAACGTGAACGCCGGTCTGGCTGCCGCTCGCCAGATTGTCGGCTACTTCGAGCGCGGCGAGAAGAAGTTCATCGTCAATCCCTGAGTGCCAATCGGAACCGCCAGGCCTGCCGGCCTGGGGCGTCGTCTCCGCCGCGCAGGATCTGCATCAGCCGGCGACATGGCCCCGGCTGTGAACGCCCTCCGCACCGAGCCAGCGCCGCTCGAACTCGTCGGCCGGCACGGGACGCCCGACCAGAAATCCTTGCACGAACGCGCATCCCCTGCTCCGGAGCCAGGCGAGCTGCTCGTCGGTTTCGATCCCCTCGGCGAGCACGGCGATCCCCCGCTTGCGAGCCAACTCCGTCACCACCTCGATGAGGTGCTCGTCGCGATCGTCCAGGCCGATCCCTTGCACGAAATACCGATCGATCTTGATGTGATCGACGGGGAACATCTTGAGGTACGCAAGCGACGAGTAGCCGATGCCGAAGTCGTCGATCGCCACGCCCACGCCCAGCGCCTTGAGCTGGTGCACGGTCGACGCGCTCGCCTCGGGATCCCGCATCGCGCGCGACTCCGTGATCTCGACCACCAGGCGTTCGGGTGCGACGTCGGCGTCGAGCAGGGAGTGCTTGATGTCGCGGGGAAGCTCGGGGTTGGAAAAGCTCGGAGCGGCAAGGTTCACCGCGACCCAGCCGTCCCACCCGGCGCGGAGCCAGCGGTGCAGGCGCCCCAGTGCCACGTCACACACGTGGCGGTCGAGCTCCGCGATGAGGCCGCTCTCTTCTGCAATGGCAATGATCTCGCTCGGCGCGACCGGTCCTCGACGGACGTGATTCCACCTGACCAGCGCCTCCGCTCCGACCAGGGTTCCATCGGCGGTGCGCACCACGGGCTGGAAGTAGACTTCGAGCTCCGAACGGGAAAGCGCGCTGCGTAGCTCGACCTCCACGACAAGGCGTTCGGAGACGCGCTCGGATCCCTGCCACGACAGCTCGTCCACGCTCTTGCCGCTCTCCTTGGCCCGGTTCCTCGCTGCTTCTGCGGCGCGGATCAACGGGTCGAGGTCGTGGCTGCGGTCCGTGCTGACGGCGACCCCCACGCGGGCGCCGACGTGGATGGAGTGATTGCCAACGTGGAACCGATCCCGGAGCCGGGCCACAATCAACTTGGCGAGGCGGTGTGCGGCCTCCTTGTGAGGAACGTCGGGAAGGAAGACCGCGAACTCGTCGCCGCCGAGGCGCGCGAAGGTGGCGCCTTTCGGGATGACCTGCTGGACACGGGCGGCCACATGGCGCAGCAGCTCATCGCCGACGGTGTGACCGAGCGAATCGTTGATCGCCTTGAATCGGTTCAGGCCGATGCTGAGCACGCCGCAATGGGGGGCCGAGGGGGCGGCCAGGGTCTTGCTCGCCCGCCTGTAGAACAACCGGCGATTGGCCGCGCCGGTGAGGGGATCCCGATACGCCATGGCGGAAAGTGCACGGTGCGTCGCTGCAAGCTGCACGGCGAGCCGCCGGAATACCGCACCCATGTGGATCGCCACCACCACCGCGTACACACCCATGAAGCGGTCGGACCAGTTGGGCCAAACCACGACCGTGGACCCGATCCCGAGCGTGCCCGCAGCGACCGCCCCGTAGCGGCCCCACAGCGCAACCATGGTCACGATTCCTCGGGTGAACCAGCAAACACGTGATGAACCGTTGGGCGGGCGAGCGGGTGACCCGCATGGGGCCTCCACGTCGATCATGGCACATGAAGGCTGGTGGCCATCGAGGGTGAGCGGCAGAGCCAAGCACGCAGCCGGACTGGGCGGGAGTGGGAAGGCTACTTGCGGCAGTTGTGCGTCTCCCCGTACGTGGCGGAGCCGAGCAAGAGAATGTGGATCGGTTCAGGAGTCTCCGACAGACAATCGTTGCCTCGGTGGACGCGGCAGCGTCCGTGTTCGGCGCACCCGTTGGACTGCTCGCAGTCGGCGTTCGTTACTACCTCGCACGTTCCCGCACTCGGGAAGTTCTTGAAGGGGACGAAGGAACACATGCCGTATTCGATGCAGTACGTGCTCTCCGCGCAATCGTCCCTGGACGCAGCTTTGCAGACCGGAGCATCTCCACCTGGGGGCCGGACCTGAGTACACTCCCCGTACTTTTTGCAGCCGGTCGTCACCTTGCATGGATCTCGTGCGCCCGACGTGCTCTTACACACGACGCACAGCCCGGCAGCGCCGCAGCTTCCAAGAAGCAGCACGGCACCGGCGACGATGCCTGCGGTCACAAGATGGCGGCGTGAGCCACCAGCTATCCCATGAGAAACCTGCACGGGCCCGGCTGTCGCTGTGGCGTCGGTTGCAGCTCGCATGTTCGGAAACGCGGCGAGCAGTTCCGGGACGTTCACAACGGGAAGCCACGTGGACGCCCCCTGCTCGCGGACTCCCGCGTCCCGCGTAACTCCAACGGGTAAGCCGCCGCCTATGGCGGCGCGACTCCCAGAGGCTCTGCCGTCCCGGCGTGTAGAAATGAGACGGTCTCCAGGGCGGACCTGCACGTCCGCGGAAGGAGACCGGCATGCGAGAATGCAAGAGTCTATCCCATGTGCGGTGGTACTGCCGGTACCAGGTGGTGATCGTCCCGAAGTATCGTAAGAAACGAATCTTCGGGGCGCTGAAGAAGCAGATCGGCGCGATACTTGGAACGCTGTGCGAGCAGGAAGGCATCGAGTTGGTGGAAGGCCACGCTCTGGCAGACCACGTGCACATGTGCCTGAGCATCCCGCCCAAGTACAGCGTGGCGAATGCGGTCGGGTTCTTGAAGGGCAAGTCGGCGATCCGAATCCACCGCGAGTATCTTGGGCGCGACAGGAACTTCACGGGCTTCCACTTCTGGGCACGGGGCTATGGCGTGAGCACCGTCGGACTCGACGAGGAGAGGATTCGGAAGTACATCCGCGAGCAAGAAGAAGAGGAGCGCCGCGAGGAACAGCTTGCGCTTGGGGGGCTTCAGCCCCCATCCTCGAACAGATAGGGGCTTCAGCCCCTTTCACTCCGCCGAGGCCCCCTCTGGGGGCCATCCTCAAGCCGCCCGCTCTGCGGGCGGTACCTGACTTTACATAATAGCTTGACGGTGCCATGATCGGGCGATGGAGATCGTGAGCTACTGCTCGGGCAGGGCGTGGCGGGTTCGACTCTGGACGCACGACGCCGCGTCATCGGAATGGGTCGAACGGCTACGCGACCGAGACTTGGGTGTGCCGCGCGGCAAGCTCCGGGGCGCCACACGATGGGAGGCCGAACGGAGCGTGGCGACCGAGGCGGACCCGCTCGTCGAGGTTCATCTTCGAGGCGGCACGAACGGCTCAGGCACTGCTGCTTGGGCGACGCTCGGCAAGGAGCGAACCTCCGTCCATGCCCCGCCGGCCGACGCGCGGACGCAGGAGGCGATGATCCGTCCCGCTACGCCCGAGGAGGTCCTTCGCCTGGCGCTGTGTTGGTTCATCGGGTGGCGGCACATCGGGTGCTATCACCCTGACGAACAAGCCTTCGGCCACCGGCGTCTGGACGCGACGGCTTGGGTGATTGACGATGTCGATCCGTGGCTGGAGCGGGGGTCCGCGTTGCCGGACGTCTCTGGCCCGCGCGACGAATCGCTTGCCGTGTTCCTCGCGTTCGAAGGAAGGGACCTGCGGCTCGAGGCCTACCAACGAGTCGTGTCAGCATTGTCGAGGCCGTGCATTGGCGAGTTGACCGGGGGCGTTTTCCTGTCGGGCGGCTCCGGGGAGAGGTGCATCTTGGCCTGCGCGTCCCTTCAACCTGTGAAACGCGCACGACGAGGCTGACGATGACGCATCTTGGCGGGGTCCGGTCACAGCGCCGCGCAGATGACCGCCCGGCACGCCGCCACCGGCCGCCTTGCCCAACAGATGTGCAGGGTGGAGATATGGCGGTGCCGGATGCTCTTCTCCCGCCGCGCATGGGCGGAGATGCGCTTGATGGGCAGGTCGACCTCGATGAGGCGCTTGGGATGGGTCATGCCTGCCATGTTTGGAAAACCCCACGCAGTTCCTCGATCAGTTTCCGCAACGAGGCATCTGCCGCTGCAGCACGATTGAAATCCATCGCCGCAACGATGTCCTCAGAGAACTCGATGCCGCCCAGACTGGGCGTCACGCCGGACGCCCGTATGGCATCGATGAGCATCTTCTTGTAACGCGCCCGCTCGCATTTCTGGTCTGGTGCGTTGCAACCGTGACCGAAAACGGCCTTGAACGCTGCGGAATCGACCAGCAGCCAGCGCTCGATATGGGGATCTGGCACGGCGCAGACTGTGGGCACATCGACCTTTCCGGTAACGTCGGTGATTTGCCTTAGCCGTTCCACCAGCCCCTTGCAGTTGGCGTCGGTCGCGATGACCACCAGATCGGGGAGGCGATCCTGGCCCAGTTGCAGGTCACGCAGGAACTGTCTGAGCTCCTTGACCACCGCACCGTGACCGCGACGGGCATTGCGCCAATCCAATCGGACGTCAATGCCATATTCTGCCGCCAAGCGTTGCACCAGCGCTGCTAGAAAAGCTTGATGGGCGAAGTCCTCGACAAAGAGGGTGATCTCACGCATCGAAATCCCCCCGCAGCATCCGTTCGGAGACGGTGAGATCCTCCTCTTCCGTCAGCGCGCGATCCACCTCGACCCGCTTCCCCAGCGCGCCCCAGGCCGAGAAAGGCTCGATGCGCGTTTCGCCTTCGACCCGCTTGCAGACGAATAGCGATTCGTCCGGCACCAAGTCGGGCAGCAAGGGAGAATGGGTAGTCACGATGTACTGGGTTTCACCGGCAGACGCGCGCGTCCTCAGAAGCTCAGCGACGAGCCCGATGCGGCGCGGGTGGATGCCATTCTCCGGCTCCTCGAAGCCGACCAGCGAAGGCTGCTCCTTGGCGCCGGCCAGGGCAAGCAGCCCCAGGATGCGCAGCGTGCCTTCCGACAGGATGCGCGCCGGAACCATGATGCCGTTCTCCTTCAAGGTCAGCTCCACTTCGCCCAGCTTGGTCACCTCGACGCCAATACCCTGCACATTGGGCATGATCGTGTGCAGTGCTTTTTCGACGGCACGGAATTGCCGTTCGTCCAGCGCTTTTAACGTATTGAGGAAGGACGCCAGCTCCTCGCCCATGAGTCCGATGTGCCGCACTTCCTTGACCGGGTTGGACGCGCGCATGCGCTCCCGGGGCTCGAAATAGAAGAACAGCCAGTTCTCCAGTTCCTTGCGCATGGCCACGAGATGCGGGTACTGCGGCGGGTAGTGCGGCAGGGAAAGGATGCTGTGATCGAGGTAGCGCTCGTAGTAGCTCGGATGCGCCTGGCCTTCCAGGCGCAAATGCAGACGGTTGCCCACGCAGGAAAGGAATGGTTTGCGCTTTCCCGTGGGTTCGCCTTGGCTGTTGAGCGCCGCGAGATACTCGTCCGCAACCCGTAGGATGCCGGACTTCGGCAGCATCTCCACCTCGATCCGATAGCGCAGGTTCCGTTCGCGCACGGCACTGGCGGCCTTCGTTTCCACGCTCGCTTCACTCCCTTGCGCGCCCGGTCGACGCATCTCCTTGATTTGGCGGTTGACCGCATCGACGACAACGTCGGAGAGCCGCACGTCCACCTCGATGGAGAAGGAAAGCCTTTCTTTCGCCAAAGCGCCCTCGATCCCTGCTTCTCCGAAGGTAAAAGATTCGAGCGGCTTGCCCCGATAGGGCGGCTCGAAGGCGTCTTTGATTGTCCTAGAGGTTGCAAGCTTGGAGAGCAATTGCAGGCAGTCGAGAAAGTTGCTCTTGCCGGCGGCATTCGGACCGAACAGCACGCACAGTTCAGACAGCCTCACCTCGACGTTCTTGAGCGACTTGTAGCCCTGGATGTGGATTCGGGTCAGCATCCTGGTTCGTCTCCTTGCTTGGATCGATAAACAGCCCGATCCTCTCAAAGGCCTATGCCTATGCCTCTAGGAAACGTCATCCTCGAAACGCACCTCCGAGCGAAGTATCCCAACGGCGCGAGCGACCGTCAAATGTTCTTGTGCGTGGGTCAGGCATGGAGTTGAAACTCTTGCGGCGCGGAGCTCGGCGTAAACGGATGCCTGTCGCGGCAAGGGGTTTTCTTGCGGTTGCCTTTGCCTCCCTGGCCCGGGCGGTTGAGGCGGCCTTGGAGGCAGATGAGGATGCGACGGCACGAGGCCCTTGCCACGAACGCCGACTGCCCTCGGGCCTGCGAAGGGGAACGAGCAGGCCTGGGCCGGCTCTCGGGGGAATCGTGCGGCTTTGGTCGGTAGGCTCGTCGGTGGAATCGCCGGTGGAGAAGATGGGCTCATCGTCGAAGCGCCTTGCCGGGGCGAGTACAGGCAGGTCGGTCGGGAGTCGGAGATGTGTCGAGGGTCTTTCGGGTGACGATTGAGTGTGTCAGCGGGGCCCCGTCTTCGCGCGCAGCTCTCCAAGGGAGCGAGCACGACAGCGGATAGCCGGCGCAAGGGTGTGTACTTCCCAAGCGACGTCGTCGCGAGTCGACATCAGGGCGCTTTTGCGATTTGCCCGCATCCACACGACCTCTTCGACCAACCAACACGGGCGCGAAGATACACATCCGCCGTCACGACGTCGAGCCAGACGTATGGTCACCAAACGCCGTCCATTTCATCACGTCGCTTCGCGCCCTGGTGCCCGCTACTCGCCCAGCGAAGGCGCGTCCACGCAGGCCCACTGGTTCGGCAGCGCGCGCTCGCTGGCCCAGCCATCATCTTCCGCCGGGCGCCATCGAGCATCGAGCACCGGCTCGCCCGTCACGTCGTAGACCACCGTCGCGCCGTCATCGAGCAGCTCAGGCCGCAACGGCATGCGCAGATGCTCGAGTATTTTCTCGGTGCCTTCTCGTCCTCGCAACCTATCGTCTTGCCACGCGGCACCACCGACGACCTCCACTTCGACGCTGGTGCGAGCGCGCCGCTGTACCTGACAAGCGGAAATCTTGGCGGCGCAATGAGCGCGGAAATTCGCGCCATGAGTTGCATCAGCGACATCAGCCAATGCGTTCGGCCGCCACGCCGCGGGTACTTCACGCGATACGCGATACGCCCATCATCCAACACAGACAGACGCTGGAGGCTGAGCGTAGGGCGGCCACAATAGCGCACGAGCCGTTCGCGTCCGGCAGCATCTCCCTGCTGAATGCGCACACCTCATGCACGCTGAAGCCGTCGACCTCCGCGCGCCAAGGACTGCGCTTGCGGTGATCGAGACGCGAGTCGTCGTTGCCTCGCGGCATGTCCTCGTCACGCGCGTCGAGGCCCACGAGCTCTCCTCGCGACAAACCGAGCTGCGTGCACGCTTCGATCGTGGACTGCGACGCGGGGTCTGCCCCTCGAAACGCCACGTCGAACCACGTTCGCCAAGGCGGACGGCCCCCCGGCGCTGTGTCCGGCTCATCGGGCTCGGTCGCCGACGGTGTCGATGAGAGAAACGCATGGCCGACGTCGCGCATGCCCGACACCGGCGGACGCGAATCGACCTCGACGGCTTCGGGAACCGCAACCTGGGCGGCCGGTCGTCCTGCGGAGCAAGGGCGCGCGGTGTTGTCAGGGTCGCTGGCCATCCTGTTCGAGCTTCGCCTGCACGCGGAATGATACGCCGGTTGACGCAAATGGGCGAGCACCGTGATCATGTCGCGGCGCGTCGATCGCCGTGCATCGAGCAGGACCTTCGCCTCGCGTTCGCGCATGCGCTAGGTTCGACTCGTGTACGATCCGCGTATCACCTTGCCCGGAGGCGGGAAGCCTCCGCCTGCCGTACCCCCACGACGGTCCCGTGTGCTGGCGGTTGTCTACGAAGGCAGGCGAATACCGCTGACCCGTGGCGACGTGCTCCTGGGCCGCGCGGCAACGTGCCATGTCGCCATCGACGAGATGATGGTGTCGCGCATCCATGCGAAGATCGTCGTGACCGAAGATGCGGTGATCGTGCGGGACATGGGCAGCACGAATGGGGTGTTCGTGAACGGTGCGCGCATCGATCGGCCGACACCGTTGCGGGAAGGCGACATTCTGTCCCTGGGAGCGGTGGACCTGCCGATCGAAGCGTGGGTCGCATCGCCCGAGACCGGGGATGCGCCGCAGGCAGAGGCGAAGCCCGGAGAACCTGCAGCCACGACGCCGCCCTCGCACACGAGCAAGGTGGATGCCCTCGAGCAGATCGGCATGCTGGCGCAAAGGCTCTTGAAGGCGGGACAGATCGATATGGCCGAGCGAGCGCTGAGCGGGCACCTGCGACAGGTGATCGAGGCCAGCCGTGACGGACGTGCGATCCCCGCGTCCACGATTACGCAGGCGTCCACCTGTGCGCTGGCGCTCGCCGAGGCCCGCAACGATGCAAGATGGTTCGACTACGTGATCGAACTGCACCTGCTGAAGAAGCGTCCGATGGACGCGCTGCTGACGGACCGGATCGCGCTGCTGGTGCGACAGCGTGTTCCCTTCGACCGGGAGCTTTTCGGGCGGTACCGGGCGATGCTCCAGACCCAGGAGCGAACGATGCCGTTGGGGGACAGGGTGCTGTGCGCGAAGATCCTGGCGATCGATCCGAGGCGCTGAGGCTGACGATCAGGGACGGAACAACGTCGGCGCGGACATGCGTTCGCTCGCAGGGGAGGGGAGACGCTCTTCGTGTCGACGGTCAGCGTGGCTGCGCCAGACCATCGATGTCGTTGCCGCACCCGCGAGCTGACATGTGCGAAGAATCGACAGGGGCTACAGGATCCCGACAGGGGCGTTGTTCCAACGGTATCCTTCGACGACCGCAGGACAGACCTTGTCCGTTGCCGCCCCAACGCCAGCGCGTCGTGACCTCTTCCTCGTAGGGCGCTGCCGTGGCGGCTACCTATCCGCGGCAAAGACGAGAGGGTACGAAACCTTGACGTCGCCTCCAGCGGGCTTGGGAAACACCATACCCGCAAACACCTGCACGACGCACTGTTGGACCTTGGCATCGTTCAGGGTCGATTCTCCTGCCTTGGCGGCGGCGTCGCGCCAAGATCGAACGCTCGATCCGCGGAAACGGCGGGGCCAATCCGTACAACGTGCCCCGGACGCGCCAGAGCCGTCGCGGCGACCAGGAAGGCCGCGGGCGTGGCCGGGTCGGCGGTGAAGGTGACCTCCTGAGCCTTGTTTGCCTCCGACTCGAGCCAGCTCAACACTTCGGCTTCGGTGCCGCGTCGGGTTCGCCCATCCGTGGCCTGCCCGGCTCGCATCATCGCGGCCCCTGGGGAAAGGTGCACATGCAGGCGCGGCGGCGTCCACTTCGACGCATCGACATAGACGACCTCGATGACGCCCGGTTCGCTCCGTACCTGATCAAAGGGCGCAGCAAGCGGCTTCTCTGGCGTCTTCGCCGCGTCCATGGCGAGTCCGAGGGAAGCGTCAACGCCCAAAGCGCCGGCCACGCAGGCAACCCGCCGATAGGGCGTCGCGCCGTCGATCCCCAAGTTGACCCGACGCTCACCCGGTCCGACGTGATGGGCGAGGGCAGCCCTTGCCGCCGCGCAGCCTGCGTCGCTGTCCAGGTCGGAGGCCTTCGCCACTTGTTGATCCCCGACCGATACCGCATCACGGCCCATCCATACCCATACCGCCAAGCGCGAAGACAGTCGATCCGAATGGGCGGTTTCGGGCAGCGTCACGTCGCCGGGCACGTGGAAGTTCGACAGCCGTGCCAACGTGGCGCCGAGTCTGTCGATCTGTAGCAACGGAATGCCGACGGCAATCCCGCCGGCAAGGAGTACGCTCACGACACCGCCGCCCGTACGCATGAGGGCACGGCCGAGGTACACGAGGCGTGTGCCGAGCGGGCCGAGCATGGCGAGGGCCACGGGCACCGCGAACAGCAGGTGCGCGAGGGATGCCTGAGAAGCTTCCGACCAGCCCACGGAAAGAACTCGCTGTCGAGCGGCGGGGGGAAGGAAAGCGCCTGCGGCAGAGAAGGCGCCCATGACAAGGTGGGTCCGCACGGCGAGCGAGGCGAAGCCGACGCCCGCGATGGCGCACAAGGCCGCAACGATGCAGTCGCCCAACGCGCCGGCGGGGTTGTCGAGCCCTTCGCGGGGGCCCGTGAGGGAGAGGGCCGCAACGGTCACGGTAACGATGCCGACGAGGGACGGGAAGATGCCGAACGGAAAGGCGAAGCCGAGGGGGGGCCACGCGAAGCGAGCGACGGTAACGATGATGAGGCTCAACACGCCGAGCAGCAATGCGACGCCCGCAGCGGCCCCCAAGCGTTTCTTGCCGACGCGGGCGAGGGCACGAGCGGCCAGCACCGTGGCGGCGGCGCTAGCCAGCATCATGGCGAGCAATGCACCGAAGAAGGTCAAGTTCAGAGACTCGGCGATGCCTTCGGCCAGGATGCGTGACCTCAGCGACGGGTCCACGGATGCGCCCTCGATGACGGCCCCCACTTTCGTCATCGAATAGAACACCCCGGCCACGGCGATGAGCATGAGCATGGCGGGGATGACGATGGGCACCCACGACCAGGAATCCTGGCGGCGTGCGAACCAGATGCCGACCGCGACCATCAGGAGCATGCCGAGGATGGATCCTGGAAGCAGAATCCAGATGAACCAGCCTGCATCCTGGACCATGGTCCAGAGACGCCGTCCGCCGATCGCCGAGGCGGCAATGCCTGTGACGATGAGCAGCGCGAGATGGCCGATCGTGCCGGCGACCGCGAAGGCCGTGGCCGCACCCTTGCCCCGATTGTCCGGTATGTCCATCGGGCCGAACCGTAGCACAACCGGCAGGAGGAAGTCGCCCGACGGTGGCGTCAGCGCAGGATGCCGATCGCTTTCTGCCACATCGCGGACAACTCCATGGCCCAGGCCACGCCGAGATGGAACAGCACGCCGCCGAGCACCGAGCGTGTTCGGTAGGCGACCGGAGCGACGAAACCCAGCGCGTCTGGCACGCCGGCACTGACCGTTCGGCGCCGCTGTCGCGCAGCCCCGGATACGTTCACCGGACGCTGCAGCCGTGATAGCGTCACCCCATGCCGCGCTGGTTTCGTTCGCCTCTTCGCCTAGTGGTGCCGCTTTCGCTTGCATCGTGCCTGGGCGCTTGCACAGCAACGGGAGACCCGCCCGAAATCGCGGAGCTGCGCGTGACTTCGTCGCGACTCTCGCAGAACGAGAGCGTGGTGATTCTCGCGACCGTGACCGACCCCGACGGCCTCGACGACATCGCAGGCGGCAAGCTGGTGACCGAGGACGGTTCCGTGTTCCTGTCGCCCTTCGAACAGCTCAGCAACGGCACCTTCTCGTGCGCGCTCGCCTGGTCCCAGCTCCATCAGGCGCGTCCGATCGAGTTCGAAACCAGCGAGCAGAGGACCGTCGTGGCCCGCTTCATCGACAACGAGAAGAACGAGGCCACCCAGCCGCTCACCCTGGAGCTGACCTGCAACGGGCTCGTCGCGTGCCGTGGTGAGTGCGTCGACACCGCCGAAAGCGCCCAACACTGCGGGTCTTGCGACCACGCCTGCCCGTCCACGGACAAGTGCGACCATGGAACGTGCACTTCCAACTGCGAGCCTTGTCTCGAACAGCATTGCTCGCTCGAGCTCGCCGTGTGCACATCGTCACCCGAGTGCTCGGCGCTTCGAAGCTGCATCGAAGGCTGCTCGGACCAGGCTTGCGCCGACGGCTGCCTGGCGGACCACGCGGCTGGGATGACGGGCTACGACGACCTGTACCGGTGCTACATCGCGAACTGCGCGGGCTACTGCGGCGCCACGCCGTAGCACCTGTGCGCGGATGCAGCCCTGCTGCGACTCGTTTCACGCAATCTCCACGCGAACCGCATGGACCTGCGTTCGTTCGTAGGCTAGACCACCAGCCGCCAGCCGCACATGACGCCCGCGGCGACCTCGCCTCACCGCCGGACACCCAATAGACCGGGAGACCAAACTGCCATGACGCGATCCAAGGTTGCCATTCTCCGAACGACGCCTGCCACCATCCTCGCGGACTACCACGAGCTCATGAACCTTGCAGGCTACCAGGACGTCATCGCCAGGGACGCCGACACGGCCTTGAAGATCAACATCTCCTGGCACTTCTTCTATCCGGCGGCCTCCACCACGCCCTGGCAGCTCGAGGGTGTGGTCCGCGCCATGAAGAAGGACGGCTACCAGCCCGACCTCATGCACGGGTGCCACAACCGGACGGTGGTCATCGACGCTCATCTGGGCGAGCGAGAAAACAAGCAGATCGACGTGATCCGGGCGCACGGTCTGCGCAACGTGCACCTGTACGAGGGCGAGGAGTGGATCGACGTGCGGGAGGCCGTGGGGGACCTGGCGGACAAGTTCCTGGTGCTCAACGACGTGTACCCCCGCGGGTTCTCGATCCCGAAGCGCTTCATCGGCGAGAACATCATTCACCTGCCCACGGTCAAGACGCATATCTTCACGACGACCACCGGGGCGATGAAGAACGCCTTCGGCGGCTTGCTCAACGAGCACCGGCACTGGACCCACCCGGTCATCCACGAGACGCTGGTGGACTTGCTGATGATCCAGAAGAAGATCTTCCGCGGCGTGTTCGCGGTGATGGACGGAACCTTTGCCGGCGACGGCCCCGGCCCGCGCTGCATGATCCCCCATGTCAAGAACGTGATCCTGGCGTCGGCGGATCAGGTCGCGATCGATGCCGTGGCGGCGAAGCTGATGGGGTTTGACCCCATGCGCGACATCCAGTTCATCCGCGTGGCGCACGAGCAGGGGCTCGGGTGCGGGGATCCCAGGGACATCGAGATCGTCGGCGACAAGCAAGCCGCCGAGATGAACTGGAACTTCGAAGGTCCCTTCAAGCACATGACGTTCGCCTCGCGAAACCAGCACCGAATCTACTGGGGACCCCTCAAGAAGCCGGTGGAATGGTCCCTCAAGACGTGGCTCGCCCCTTGGGCTTACGTCGCCTCGGTAACCTACCACGACATGTTCTGGTATCCGTTCTTCGGGCAGAAGCACATCCACGAAGTGCTGACGAGCGAGTGGGGACGCCTGTTCGCGAACTGGGGCCAGGTGCCCACGGACCCCGACGGCCGGGGCTATCCCGATGTCGGCAAGGCCAATCCCGAGCTCGTTCGTGTCGGCGTCAAGCACTTCCTGCAAGGCATGAGGCTCATCGGCGATGCGGTCGCCGAGTCTCCGGAGGTCGGTGCGTGGAAGCGCCGGCGAGCCCAGCATCGCGAAGCGACATGAGCCAGCCCCTCGCGCCCCTCCGATGGATCGCCTGGCTGGCCGCTTCCCTCGCACTGGCAGCCATGACCCGCACAGCCCTGGCCCAGCACTGCACCGACCCCTGCACCGATAACAACGTCTGCACGGTCAACGACCACTGCTCCGGGGACCATTGCCGAGGGGCCACCCTCCCCGACGGCACGTCATGCGACGACGGCAACCCCGACACGGTGGATGACGTCTGCATGGCCGGCGTGTGCGAAGGCGTGTTCTCGCGCGATGCGTCGGATACGGCGGACAGCGGCGCCGGGGACGATGGGGGTGGGGCGCCTCCGGCACCGGCTGTGTTGGACCATGGCGGGTGCGCCGTGGGCATGGCAGTGGGGTCGCACTGGGGCGTCGTGACAGCGGCGCTGGCCGCGTGGGGGGCATTGAAACGTCGGTCCGCCGCCCGGCGGTGAGCCGGCCTTCCCTGTGCGCTCCGGCCCATGGGCCGCGGGGCGTCGCGCCTTGTCGACCCCCCTTGCGGGGCAGTCATCAACCACTCAGCCGATGCAGCGGAAAAGCCAGCCGCGGGCAGACCCGTGCCCAGGTGGACGATCGGGGCGAAACGCGCAGCCGGTCAGCTCGAAGCTTCGCGCTGGGTTTCGCGCATGAGGGCGAGCAGGGCGCAGGCGACGGCGAAGCGGGTGTCGATCTTGCCCGCACCCATCGACAGGTCGAGCTCGAACTCCTTGATGAAGAACCGGAAGATCTGCCGGATCCTCGCCACCTCGACCCCCCCGAGCTCGATGTGGTGCTTGCACGTAGGGGGACATAGCTACCAAAGCCGCCGAAAATTTGCCAACTTTTCGACAGGTGGTGCACAGCAGCGGCATGAACAAGATCCCGCTCGCTGTCCTTCCCTCGCTCCGCCGCCCGCTGCGACCGGAGTGCGCCCCCGACCCACTGCGCGATCTGCTCGCGGCCCA
>Ga0272446_1000082_pt1 | contig 122705 bp, 114 predicted proteins | sample YNPCB0061_FD_194587 | JGI IMG/M metagenome (GOLD analysis project Ga0272446, IMG submission 194587) | Hot spring microbial mat communities from Yellowstone National Park, WY, United States - YNP-CB-006-1 | ecosystem: Environmental > Aquatic > Thermal springs > Hot (42-90C) > Sediment | place...
CTTGTCAATTTGTGGGCAGGCATCATTGCCTATAAATTTTTAGACAAAAAACCAGCTATTCAAGACTACAAAAAAGAAATTGAAAAAATTGAACTTTTCCAAGATGTTGCAGCTTAACTCACGTTAACACAAGTTTGGATATTCGGGTAGAAATCTATAAAGAAGAAATGTACGAAACGAAACGAGAAAAAGCTATCGAGGGCATATTTACGTTTGTTGCCTTAGACCAACACAAGCAACCTACAAGTGTTCTATAAATTTTGTTCAACTTAAAATTTAATGTTTTGTTTATGAAAAAGTTGTATCGTTTCTCGTTGTGGTTCTTGTTTGTAGCAGGAATCCTTACGGCTTGTAACCCTTCCGACCCGCAAGTTGTTTCGGGCAAGTATGGTAAGGGGGTTTTGGTTATCAATGAAGGTAATTTTACCGAAGGCAATGGTTCTTTGAGTTTTATCAAAGAAAATGACGAAGTGCTAAACACGGTTTTTGAAGATGAAAACAACGGCTCGCCTGTGGGAGGTATTATTCAATCGGTGCGAGGCTATAATTTAGGTCTTGGTGTAAATGCCGATAAATTAGTGCTTATCACCAACAACCAAGACCAAGCCGTCATCGCCGATGCCGATACGCTCAAAGCTGTTGCTATTATTCGTAGCCCTGAGGTAGTTAATCCGCAGGCTTTTGCGGCTATCGGTAACAGAGGATTTGTAACTAACTGGGGAGCTATTAGCCAAGCCTTCGGACCTAATCCTACGGGCTTTCTTACAGAAATTGATTTGCGTACGCGTACTTTTGTGAGGAAAATCAATTTGCCTAACTGCCGCCCACAAGGCATTGTTTCGGCAAATAATAAATTGTATGTTGCCAATAATCACGCTAACACCGTTTTAGTGTATGGTAGCGATGGCAATTTGGTGCAAACCATCGTAGTTGCTGATAGCCCCGACAAACTTTTGGTAGATAACAATAACAAAGTTTGGGTTATCTGCAACAACGAACCTGATTTTTCATTTTCAGGAAATGATGAAGGGACTTTGGTACGTATCAATCCTGCTACCGACCAAACCGAACTAAGTATTCCCAATGTACCTTGTGGTGGATTTAATTCAAAAATAGCGTTTCACAACGGCAAAATTTATTCAATACGAGGCAAAAAAGTATTTGTGGTAGATACAAACAACAGCCAAATCAGCGAACTTATCAATAACACCGATTTTGCCTTGTATGGTATTGGTGTCAATCCGCAGAATGGAGAGATTTATATCGGTGAGGCTACCTTTACACAAAATAGCCGTGTGAGACGTTTAAGTCCATCGGGTTCGCTTATCAGAGAGTATCAGGCGGGTAGGGGAACAAATGGCTTTATTTTTTATAGGTAATTTTGCAGCACAGACTTAAGTCTGTGCTACAAAAATGAAATCAAAACAACACCCCCGTACTGAAAACAAAACAGCTTAGGTCTCTTATGTTACTTTGATAACCAGGCGAGGTACGCTGTCTATTGTAACCAAAATCAAAAAAAGTAACTTCCCTTTGCTTGTTATTTCTGATAATCAGACCGATACTTGCTATATAGCCAAATGAGCTGCCATTGTTTCCAATACATAATTGAGCACCAATACGATTTCTTAGACCAATATTTTGATGAAAATAAGTGTGTCTCACGTACCCAGTAGAGGCGTAAAGAAAACGTAGAGTAGATATGCCTGCATTTCCGAGCGAGTCTGTTCTGAAATCAGCATAACTCATATTGACAAAAACCTTTCCATCGTTTTCGCCAGCTATAAAACCTATTCCAAAATGGTTGAAAGATTTGAGCTTGTAAGTTTCTCGAAGCTGTTCGCTTGTCAGGAAGTTGGTATGTGTACTCAACGCTATGTAGCCAGCTTTCTTTTTGTATTTTGGAGTTCCGAGCGTGTCTTGTGCTGATGCACTAAGAAGTCCGAAAGTAAAAAATAGCAGAAAAATAGGAAGAAATTTCATTAAGATTTGGATTGTAAGTTTGATAAAAATAAAATTGAGCAACCTGAAAAAAGCGAAACTATCTGATTCAGACAGTTTCGCTTTTTTATTTATTTAGTATTGAGGTATTCGGCTACATTTTTTTTGTTGAGCTCTTTATTTTTCCAATTAGCAAGACAAGCCTGACCAGTGCTTTGGAAGTAAATAAGAGCATCGAGATTGCGTAGCACTTCATCAATATCTCTTGCCAAAAGAAAATGATTGATACTTTCGTGAAATACAGTTCCTTCCTTATCAATGATGAATGTACCTCTTAGGGCGATAGGATTACCAACGAAAGTGGCACATCCTTCTTCATCATAGTCTTCGTAGCCACCTAATATGCCATAATTTTTAGCAATGGTTTTGGCTGTATCGGCTACAATTGGGAAAGTAACACCTTCTATACCATTTTTATTTCTTGGGGTATTGAGCCAAGCCAAATGAGTTTCTTCGGTATCGGTAGAGCAGGCTACTACGGCACAATTACGCTTTTCAAACTCAGCCAATTTTTCTTGGAAAGCCCAAAGTTCGGTAGGGCAAACACCCGAAAAATCTTTTGGATACGTAAAGAATACGACATATTTTTCGCCCAAATATTGCGATAAAGAAAAATCTTTGACAATATCTTTGCCATTTACAACGGCAGGAGCAACAAAATTAGGAGCTTTTCGCAGAACTAACATGGTTTTTTGGGTTATGGGTGATGAATTACGAATATTGCTTGCTCAGCAACAAGCTAAACCGCTGAAGTAAGGTTGCTGAGCGTAGCCGAAGCATGAGTTTATTTTTGAGGTTTCAAGATGTTTTTTTGCAAAAATAGTTTTTTTTTTACGTACAAAAAATCTTTTTTCTATATTTGTATCAGTGTAAACCTGAGCAATTTTATAACCTTTTTAGCTCAAATCGGTTTTCATCATTGTGTATTTTTTCAAAAAACACTAAAATTTCTTCCTGATATGCAACTTACCAACAGAGCCAAACAGGTCAGCAATACACAGATGACCTTTGCCGAGAAAATATATTTGCCTGCTATTGTTACGGGTTTAGGCATTACGATTAAGCATTTCTTTAAAAAGAAGGTAACAATTCAGTATCCTGAGCAACAACGTCCGATGTCGCCTGTGTTTCGTGGCTTGCACGTACTCAAACGCGACGAAGAGGGTAGAGAGCGTTGTACAGCTTGTGGCTTATGTGCTTTGGCTTGCCCTGCCGAGGCTATCACAATGGTAGCCGCCGAAAGAAAACCGAGCGAAGAACATTTATATCGCGAAGAAAAATATGCGGCAGTTTACGAAATCAATATGTTGCGTTGTATTTTTTGTGGGCTTTGCGAAGAGGCTTGTCCCAAAGAAGCAATTTTCTTGCAAAATGATGTAATTGCTCCCGCCTTCCATAGTCGCGATGAGGTAATCTATGGCAAAGATAAGTTGGTAGAGCCTTTGAAAAAGTAATACTATCAATTGAGTATGAAGCATTGAGCCATAAAAAATAAAAATCTATCCTCTCAATTCTTCGTACTCAACACTTTTTTTATATCTTTACCCGCAAACAAACAAAATTCTTATGTCTTTATCCGAGAACTTATTTTATTTTTTGAGTTTCGTGGCTATTCTTTCCGCCTTGATGGTGGTTTTTTCCAAAAATCCTATTCATAGCGTTTTGTACTTGATAGTTGTATTTTTTGCTCTTACAGGGCATTACATTCTGTTGAATGCACAATTTTTGGCAGTGGTCAATATTATTGTGTATGCGGGGGCGATAATGGTACTTTTCTTGTTTGTGATAATGTTTCTAAACCTAAAACAAGAAACTGAGCCACCTGCAAAATCAAAACTTATTCGCTTTGCGGCGGTTATTTCTGGTGGTTTGCTACTTTTAGTGATGGTGGCATCACTCAAATCCTTAGAGCCTTACAAAGTACAAGGAAATATTCGCAGTGATATTGGTTTGGTAGAAAATTTGGGGAAAGTTCTTTACAATGATTTTCTATTGCCTTTCGAATTAGCTTCGGTACTTTTTCTTATGGCAATGGTAGGGGCGGTGATGCTCGGTAAGCGTGAAGGGGGCGAAAGGAACTTTTAGTTTTTCTATTACTCACTGCAAATTTTTATATCTAATTCCGTTTGGTACTTGGTACTTGCAAAAACATCATTCATCTAATTTTTTTTATCTATGACAGAGGCTATCACCAAAATTCCCTTAGAGTATTACATTATTTTGGCTTCGGCTTTGTTCTGTATCGGTGTAATAGGAGTACTGACACGCAAAAACGCCCTCATCATTTTTATGTGCGTGGAGCTGATGCTCAATGCCGTAAATATGCTTTTTATTGCTTTTTCTGCCTATAAAGGTGATGCAGCGGGGCAGGTTTTTGTGTTTTTTATTATGGCAGTAGCGGCGGCAGAGGTGGCGGTTGGTTTGGCAATTATTGTAATGATTTATAGAAATACGCGTTCAGTAGATATAGGACAACTCAATAAAATTAAGTATTAGTGGCGGAGGTGTTAGAAAAAATATGGCGGGCGGAAGAATTTTTAGCTTTTGAGCGTGTAAGCGAACAAAAGCACGAACTGATTTTGGGCGAATTATATCTTATGTCAGGAGCAAGTTTTAAACATAACATTATTGCAAGTAATTTGCATTTCTTATTGATGCAAAAACTAATAGATGAAGCGTATTTTGTTTTTCAGAGCGACCAAAGGGTTGCAGATGTATTGAACCAATCTTTTTGTTACCCTGATATTACGGTGATAGCAGGTGAGCCTCAATTTCTTGATAAAGAATTTGACACAATTACCAACCCCCTACTGATTGCCGAAGTGCTTTCAGTAGGTACGCAGCAATACGACAAAGAAAAGAAATTTGATATTTACAAAGAGTTAGACAGCCTGCAAGAGTATCTTATTCTTTGGCAAGATAAGATGAAAGCTCGCCTGTTTCGGAAAATTGAAAAAAATCATTGGGAAATGTGGGATTTTGAAGAAAAGAACGATAAAATTCCCGTCTTGAAACAATTTGAGGTAGTGCTTTCGGACATTTACAGAAAAATAGATTTTAGCAAAGGCTGAATTGAATTTAAACTTTGTGAAAAAATGCGTTTTACATATTGCTTTATTACTGTTTTGTGTGGATTTATTTGCACAAACCGACAGGTCTGTTCCTTTTACGCTTGAAGACCGCGACCGCCTCTTGCGAATAGAACAACGGCTTGATGCAATGGAAAAACGTTTTGAGCAGCGTTTTGAGCAAGTGGATAAACGTTTTGAAGAACTCCGAGCCGATATGAATGCACGCTTTGAGCAACAACATAATACAATAATGATATTGATAGGTGTGTTTGCAACGATAACAGCCGTAACGATAGGTTTTGCTTTGTGGGACAGACGCACAATGATACGCCCTTTTGAAACAAAAGTAAAAGAAATAGAAGCAAACATTGACAATCTGAAAACGAGCAATAAGAATTTGTTGGAGAGTTTGCGAGAACTTGCCAAAACCGATACACGTTTAGCGGAGATATTGAAACAATTTAATTTATTGTGAAACGAGTTTTTTTACATATCGCTTTGTTTTTGTTTAGAGGTATTTTGTATGCTCAGGGTGATAGAAGTGCTCCTTTTACGCTTGAAGACCGCGACCGCATTTTGCGGATAGAGCAACGGCTTGATGCAATGGAAAAACGTTTTGAGCAAGTGGATAAACGTTTTGAGCAAGTAGATAAACGTTTTGAAGAACTTCGAGCCGATATGAATGCACGCTTTGAGCAACAACACAATACAATAATGATATTGATAGGTGTGTTTGCAACGATAACAGCCGTAACGATAGGTTTTGCTTTGTGGGACAGACGCACGATGATACGCCCTTTTGAAACGAAAGTAAAAGAAATAGAAGCAAACATTTACACGTTTAGCGGAGATATTGAAACAATTTAATTTATTGTGAAACGAGTTTTTTTACATATCGCTTTGTTTTTGTTTGGAGGTATTTTGTATGCTCAGGGTGATAGAAGTGTTCCTTTTACGCTTGATGACCGCGACCGCATCTTGCGGATAGAACAACGTTTAGAAGCAATGGAAGAACGTTTTCAACAAATAGATAAACGCTTTGAACAAGTGGATAAACGTTTTGAGGAACTGCGAGCCGATATGAATGTACGTTTTGAGCAAGTAGATAAACGTTTTGAACAACAGCAGAATACGGTGCTAATGCTAATAGGCGTATTTACGGCAATCACGGCGGCGACGATAGGTTTTGCTTTGTGGGACAGACGAACGATGATACGCCCTTTTGAAACGAAAGTGAAGGAAATAGAAACAAAGATAGACACATTGAATACAAGCAATAAGAATTTATTGGAGAGTTTGCGAGAACTTGCCAAAACCGATACACGTTTAGCGGAAATTCTAAAACAATTCAATCTTTTGTAAATTTTTTTCTTATGGATACCAAAATATTAGCCTTACTTACTTTACTTTTACCTTTTGCGGGCTTTGTTATCAATGGATTAGGTTTCAGGCGTTTGCCAAAAGCCTTGGTAAGCCTGATTGCAGTGGCAATGCCTTTGGCTTCGTTTGTCATTACTATTTTACTTTTTGGTGAATTTGATAAAACTGGTGGCAAAGCCATTACGCTCAAATACGGAGAGTGGATTGCCACAACAGGGATGTATGTTACATTCTCTTTGCTGATAGACCAACTCTCACTTCTGATGCTTTCTTTCGTTGCAGGTGTAGGAACGCTCATTCATATCTATTCGGCAGGCTATATGAGCGAAGACGAAGGATACGGCAAGTTTATGGCATACCTCAATTTGTTTATGTTCTCGATGCTTGCCCTGATTATGGGAAGCAATTATTTGATTATGTTTATTGGTTGGGAAGGAGTAGGTTTATGTTCGTTTTTACTGATTGGTTTCTGGAACAAAAATAGACCTTACAATGCCGCCGCTCAAAAAGCCTTCGTAATGAATAGAATAGGCGACTTAGGCTTGCTTTTAGGCGTATTCCTGATACTTATTTTCTTTGGTACAACTGAATTTTTAGAAGTAGAATTAGCCGTAAGCTACGACAGCAATCCTTACAAAGTAAATTCTTGGCAAATGATTGCCGTTACAATGCTCCTGTTTGTAGGAGCAATGGGTAAGTCGGCACAGATACCACTCTATACGTGGCTTCCTGATGCAATGGCTGGTCCTACGCCTGTTTCGGCTCTTATCCACGCCGCTACAATGGTTACAGCTGGTATTTATATGGTAGTGCGTTCCAATTTCTTGTACAGCCTTGCTCCTGTTACGCTGACGGTGATTTTAGTAATAGCTCTTCTTACAGCTCTGATTGCCGCTTCAATAGGAATTTTTCAAAACGACATCAAAAAAGTTTTGGCTTATTCTACCGTGAGCCAATTAGGATATATGTTTATGGCTTTGGGGCTTGGAGCTTATACAGCAGGTATGTTTCACGTAGTTACACACGCTTTTTTTAAGGCATTGCTTTTCTTAGGAGCAGGTAGCGTTATTCACGCCTTGCACCACGAACAAGATATTCGCAATATGGGAGGCTTGCGGAAATATATGCCTATAACCTTTATTACTTTTGCTATTGCAACGCTAGCGATTTCGGGGATACCACCTTTTGCAGGCTTTTTCTCAAAAGATGAAATTTTATTGAATTTATACCTAAAAAGTCCTGTTCTTTGGGGCTTAGGCTTACTCGGCTCGGCAATGACAGCTTTTTATATGTTCCGTCTGTTTTTCCTTACCTTCTTGGGAGATTTCAGAGGTACAGAAGAACAAAAACATCACTTGCACGAGTCGCCAATTTCTATGACCTTGCCTTTGCTGATTTTGGCAGTGCTTTCTATTGGGGGAGGTTTGCTCAATATTCCCGAAGTTTTTGCCAAAGACGGAGATAAACTCAACGACTTTTTAGCACCTATCTACGAAGTTTCTAAAAAAGTAAATCCTAAACTTTTTGAAACTCATCAAATTTCTCATAGTACCGAATACGTGCTAATGGGCATTTCGGTAGCCGTAGCGATTGCTTCTATCGTTTTTGCTTACATCAAGTTTGTTTCGGGCAAAGCTGTTCCGAAAGCCGAAACCGAACAAAAAGGATTTGCACGAGTGCTTGCACAGAAATACTATGTTGATGAACTCTATGATGCCGTTTTTGTAAAACCCATTCAAAGTTTTTCACGATTTTTGGCTGATACCTTTGAGTTTGCCATAGACTTTTTCGTAGAGGCAACAGGACAATTAGTGAAATTTTTGGCAAATGCTTTTCGCAAGTTACAGACAGGAAATGTTGGCACATACGTATTTGCTATTGTACTCGGAGCAGTAATTCTGATAGCTCTCAATTTGTTTTTGAATAAGTAAAATTTATTTTTGAAAAAAACTCAGAAACTCACAAAAATTTTTAGATATGACAGCCCTTTTGTTAGTATTAGTTCCTTTGGTAGCCAGTTTGATAGTATTTTTTATTCGCAATCAGCGGGCGAAAACTTTTGCTCTTATTTTTAGTCTTGTGCAGTTGGGTTTGGGTTTGTATGTGGTGTGGCAATTTAATCCTTTGGGCGGTTTGCAATTTGAAAACAATTTATCTTGGATTCCTTCGGCAGGAATTGGTTTTCATTTGGGAATTGATGGTTTGAGCATTATTCCTTTACTGCTCACGATTTTTGTTACGCCTTTCATTATTTTATCGGCTTTTGGGCGAAATTTTGAGCGACCAAACGTTTTCTATGGCTTAATTCTGCTGATGCAGGCTTCGTTGGTGGGGGTTTTTACAGCTCAAAGTGCTTTTGCGTATTATCTGTTTTGGGAAGGAGCTTTGATACCTGTGTATTTTTTAGCGGCAATTTGGGGGGGCGAAAATCGTATTCGTGTAACTTTTAAGTTTTTCATTTACACGGTTTTTGGTAGTTTGCTAATGCTGATTTCGTTGGTGTATTTGTATATGCAAACGCCTGCCAACCACTCCGACGAAGCACGAGTATTCTATTTGCTTGGCTTGAATAGTACTACGCAACAATTCATATTTTGGGGTTTGTTTGTTGCCTTTGCTATCAAAATGCCGATATTTCCTTTTCATACTTGGCAACCTGATACTTATACCGAGTCGCCTACGCCAGCCACGATGTTGCTTTCGGGTATTATGCTCAAAATGGGGATTTACAGCCTCTATCGTTGGCTGATGCCTGTTGTGCCGATGGCTTTCTTTGAAAATTCATTTTTGGTGATGATGTTGGCTATTATTGGTTTGGTGTATGGAGCTATTATTGCTATCCAACAACAAGATATTAAGCGTTTGCTTGCTTATTCGTCATTTTCTCACGTAGGTTTGATGGTAGCAGGTATTTTTACTTTTCAGCAAGTTGCTTTGCAAGGAGCAATGGTACAAATGCTTGCTCACGGTATCAACGTGGTAGGTTTGTTTTTTGTGGTAGATATGATTGAACGCCAAACCAATACTCGTAACCTATCGGATTTGGGAGGCATTACCCAATCAGCCCCTTTCCTGACGGTACTTTTTGCTATTCTGATGCTTGGTAGCGTAGGTTTGCCTCTTACTAATGGTTTTGTAGGTGAGTTACTTTTGCTCAATGGCATCGTAAGGGCATATTTCAATGACCCTGTTTTTGCCGTAGGCATTGGTGCGGTAGCGGGGCTTACGCTTATTTTTGGGGCTGTTTATATGTTGCGTTTATTTCAGGGGGCTATGTTTGGCGAAAAAACTGCCGTATCGCTTAGTTTCCGTGAAATCAATTTTTCGGAAGCTATGGTACTTGTACCGCTCTGCGTAATGGTGCTTTTGATGGGCGTATTGCCTAATTTGTTCCTAAAACTTTCTGAACCAGCCGTAAAAGATTTGTTAGATTTTGTGATACCGAGAATTAGGTAGGACTACCTGTCTGAATTATGAGAGAAATAGATAAAGTCTTGGAACAAATCGAAGGGTGTATCAAAAACAAAAGCTACAAACCTTTTGAAACAGACAGATTTGAGTTGAAAGACTTATCAAGCGGGCAAGACTGGCAAGAACTCTACAAATCGGTAAATGCCTTTTTGAACACCAAAGGGGGAATTATTGTGATAGGTATAAAAGAAGATACCAAAAACAAACAATTCAAATTTACAGGCTTTCGTCAGACAAATGAAAGCAAATTGAAAGAATTACCAAAAATGTTTGCAGATAGCAAAGGAAATTTCGTTGATTTGAGCAACTACATTCCCCTGAATGGTGTAGAAATAAAACCATTCTTGGACGGACAAGTAGCCTTAGTTTTTGTGGAAAAATTGCCTGATGAAGAAAAATTCATTTACTACAAAGGCGAGGCTTATGAAAGACAAATTACAGGCGACCACAAAATTTCAAAAGAAAAAATCCAAAAACAAGAAGAATACAAAAAAACTATTCAAAATGCCACAGAATTAGAAATCGTGCCGAATGCTACCTTAGAAGATTTAGATATTGATAAACTCAACGAATACATACATCGGCTCAATAGAGATGTGAAAATAGAAACCCTGAAAACAGATCTACAAAATGCACTGCCTTTTTTGGTAAGAAAAAGGTTTGTGAGAAATAACCAACCCACCTTGCTGGGAATGTTGGTTTGTGGCAAGCACCCTTACGACTATTTGGGAGGAAAAGCCGAAATAGACGCTTATTTTGAAATAGGCAGTAACATTGCAGATGACAAAAAGATATTTAGAAACAATATTATTGACTTGATGGAAAGTGCTTGGGCTTTTGTTTTTAGCAAAATAAATATAGGAATAAGTCCCGACAAAGGAGGTAGCGAAATTTACGAATATCCTGAAATTATTATCCGTGAAACCATCAATAATGCCTTGGCTCATAGAGATTATCGCTCCGAGGGCTTTTCGGTGATACGCATAAAAAATAAAGAATTCATTGAGATAAAAAATCCCGGAAAATTTCAAGAAGTGCAAATCATTCATTCAAATAAGCCTAAATTGAGAAGAATAATACCTTTCCCTAATAGACAAAACCCCAACCTAACCGACATACTCAAAGATTACAACCGCTACGAAGGTAGAGGTATCGGTATGGCAACTTTAATCAATTTTGCACTCGCTAACCAAATAGACGTGCCGTATTATATCATTCACCCAAACAATGAACTTAGTCTTTTCTTGATTTCTGGAAAAGTTTTAGATAGCAAGGCTATGCAGTGGCTTAATAGCTTTGAAAAGTACATCTTAAAAAAAACAAAGGGCTTAGAGCTAAATGAACAACAAAAAACTATCTTGGCGTATTTCTACAAATCGGAAAAATACAACGAAAATGAAAAATATACTATCAACCTTAGTCCCGATAACAACCATTTTGCTGTTATCAGAGAATTGGTAGAGTGGGGATTGCTAAAAGAAATCTCAACAAGCAGAGAAGTGCCTTTGTATCAAATAGATGAAACGCTCAAAAAAGATAATTTCATAGAAGAACTTAGAAAAATATTTGGCGGTGCTTTTGATGAACTATCGTCCGATGCGAAAGAAGTTTTACAAGCAGTTTATCAGCAAAGTTTGTATGGTACTACAAATAGAATAAGTGCAAGTCTTGTAGGAGATTTTTTATATTTCAAAAATCATAATTCCCAAAATATAGACCTGCGAGACTATGGCAATTTCAAACGAAAAGTGCGTTCTATCATTAGCAAACTCAAAAATAAAAAGCTAATCGTAGAAAAAGATAAAAACGATTATTGCATTAACGAGCATTTTGAACGAAAAAAATCTATTTTTGATTAAATTTATCTGCAACTTAATACCTGCTTTTTGTTCAGTGAAGTACAAAAAACTAAACCATTAAACCGATGCTTTCTATATTTTTACTTTCTGCTTTCGGCATTGTCAATTTGTTTTTAGGTTTTCTGAAAAACAGGCAAGTGCTTTTTGTAAGTGCTGTTGTGTTTTTGCTACTTACTTTTGTAGCTAATCTGGTAGAATGGTCAAAACCGCTCGATTTGGGCAGTATCATCAACAACGCAATGATGACTACCGATAAAACCAGCGTACTTTTTACGGCTATCTTACTCGGTACTGCTTTCTTTATTATTCCTCTTTCGCAAAATTATATTCAAGATAAAGAAGCCCAACCTGCCGAATACTACGCCATTTTGCTGTTTTCGTTGGTGGGAGCAGTAATGATGGTAAGCTATGAAAATCTTTTGATGCTTTTTGTAGGTGTTGAACTGCTTTCTATCGCAATGTATGTGCTTGCGGGGGCAAACAAACGCAATTTACGTTCCAACGAAGCGGCAATGAAGTATTTTTTGCAAGGGGCTTTTGCTACGGGGATTTTTCTGTTTGGCATAGCTTTGCTTTACGGAGCAACAGGAGCATTTTCGCTCTCGGGCATAGAAAAATACATTACAGCTACGAAAACGCCTTCGCCAATGCTTTATTTGGGCTTGATGTTTGTGTTAATAGGAATGCTTTTTAAAGTTTCGGTTGCACCATTTCATTTCTGGACACCCGACGTGTATGACGGCTCGCCTACGCTTTTTACGGCTTTTATGGCTACGATTGTAAAAACAGCAGGCTTTGCAGCGATGTTCAAATTACTTTCTACTTCTTTTGCACCTACTTACAACTATTGGCAGTTGAGTTTGAGTATTGTAGCGGCTCTAACGCTTGTTGTAGGAAACGTTACGGCTGTCTATCAACAAAGTTTCAAGCGAATGATGGCGTATTCGAGCATCTCCCACGCAGGATATTTGCTTTTAGCGGTTACAGCCTTCAATGAACGTAGTCTTTCGGCAATTTTGTTTTATTCTTTGTCGTACTCTTTGGCTACGGTTTCGGCTTTTGGGGTGCTGATGTTGGTAGCTGCCAAAACCAAAAACGAAGAATACAGCAGTTTCAATGGTTTGGCAAAGCAAAATCCTTTTTTAGCAATCGTGATGACTATTGCAATGCTTTCTTTGGCGGGCATTCCTCTTACGGCGGGCTTTTTAGGCAAACTTTGGATATTTATCAGTGCATTTGAGCGTGGTTTGTATTGGGTGATGGTACTGGCGGCTTTGATGTCGGCAGTGGGCTTGTATTATTATTTCCGTGTAATTATTGCAATGTACCTGAAAGAACCTCACGACAGAAAGCAGGATACCAAAATAGAAGTTACTACGCCTTATATTTTTGCTTTGTTGCTCACTACGTTGCTTACCGTACTTTTCGGCTTAGTGCCTAATTTGTTTTTTGGAATAATACAATAAATTGGATAATTTATGAAAAAAAATTTATTTCTAATCTTGTTTTTTGTTGCTCAATTTGTTTTTGGGCAGAATGTAGAGATAAATTCGCAGGCTTTTCCGAAAATTCAGTTGCGGGTAGTTTCGGAAAAAAGTTTGAGTAAAGAAAATGTAAAACTTTCTCAGAAAGGTCAGAATATTGATTTTCAGCTCGTAAAACAAGAAATTCCGAGCAATGAACAATCGCAAGGTAAATCGGTGTATTTCTTGATTGAAACTTCGGGCTTTACGAATGTAGGCGTGGTAAATAATTTCAAAACAGGTATCAACGATTTTTTGCGAAAAGCCCCCGAAGGTGTATATTTCAATGGCTCGTCGTTTTGGAAAGCTAATGCTGAAAGCAAAATTTTGAATAATTTGAGTGTAGATTTTACAACTAAAAAAGATGCCTTTGCCGAAGAAATCAAACAGAAAATTAAGCCTGTTGTCGATAGTCAGCAGCAAGCCGATGTCCATAAAGCCATTTATGATGCCATTGAGTACATCGGCAAAACAGCTACTACACCTCAAAAACAGCTTATTGTACTTACAGCAGGGGTAAATAAAAGTTATTCGCCTATCAAGATTGAAGATTGTGCCGAAAAAGCCTCGCAAGCAGGCGTGCAAGTGTTTTCTTTGGTCTATAAAACTGGTTATACTTACGCTTTGGACAATCTAAAAAAACTTGCCGACAAAACCCAAGCCAAAAGCCAACTTGTAAGCAATAGCCAAGAAATCAGCAATGCACTTGAAGATTTTGTAAAAGTAGAAACTGCAAAACCAAGTGCTGCAAGTAATAACTACAAAATTACTTTCACCGTGCCAAACCCTACTGACGTAGAAGGCATTAGCATTAGCATAGACGGACAAACGCAAACACTGAACATCATACCTCCACAAGCCCAAAACGAAAACAAAGAAACTAATGAAAACACTTCGGAAAGCAAAGGGAATAATTCATTACTGCTTATTGCCTTAGCCGTAGTTGTGGTGGGGGGCATAGGTTTTTGGGTTTATCAGAAACAGCAGAAAGAAAAAGTCCAAGCCGAGCAAGAAACGCTCAAAGCCCAATTAGCCCAACAGCAACAGCAATTTCAGCAAGAACAACAACGCCTCCAACAACAAATTTTGCAACAACAAAGCAAACCTACCGAAATCAAAGAAGAACCTGAGAAATTTGACCCCAAGAAAACCTATATCGGTGGGGGAGGAGGTACGCCTACGCTTTCGGTTTCAGGACAAGGTTTTCAGCAGACTTTTATGTTGCATAAACCCACAATGACTATCGGCAGAAAAGAAGGAAACGATATTGTCATTCCTATTGAAACCGTTTCGGGCAGCCACGCTATCCTGACCAATGAAGGCGGAAATTGGTTCATTAGCGACAACAACAGCACCAATGGCGTTATTCTTAATGGTAATCGTGTCCAAAAACATATCCTCAAACAAGGCGATAAAATCCAACTTGGGGGAGCTTTGCTTGTATTTCAGCTTTGAAAATACTTAAACCACAACAAGTTAGTTATGTTGCAATCGATGACAGGCTACGGTAAAGCCCGAAAAGACACCGAACAATTTAGCATTGAGATAGAAGTCAAAACGCTCAATGCTAAATTTTTAGACCTTAATTTAAAAATAGCAAGAGATTTAGGCGAGAAAGAAACAGAAATCAGAACGCTTATCCAAGAGTATCTGGAAAGAGGAAAAGTAAGTCTGACGATTGATTTTCAGAGAAAAAACCAAAGTATCGAACTACCCATTGCAGAGGAACTGATAACAGCCTTTTATGAGCGTTTGCTCAAAATCAGTCAAAAAGTACACGCCGACACCACCGATGTTTTCAGAATTGCCGTACAAATGGCTGAAAATAGCCAAAAAAATGTTATTTCTACCCTCTCCGACAACGAGTGGATACACCTACAAGAAACCCTCGTGCTTGCTCTGAAAGCCTGCAAACAATTTAGAGAGCAAGAAGGTTCTGTAATACAAAAAAAATTACTGGAATACACCACAAACATAGAAATTTTACTTCAAAAAATAAACGAATTAGACAAACCACGCCTTGCTTACATCAGAGAAAAACTGCACCAAAAAATGCAAGAACTCAAAAATGATGATGCCTTCGACAAAAATCGCTTTGAGCAAGAACTGATTTACTACATTGAAAAATTAGACATCAACGAAGAAAAAATACGTTTGCAAAAACATTTGGAGTATCTGAAAGAAGTTTTGCAAGACAAAAATTCTAATGGCAAGAAAATCAATTTCATTTCGCAAGAGATAGGCAGAGAAATCAATACGATTGGCTCAAAAGCCAACGATGCCACTATCCAACGCTATGTGGTTGAAATGAAAGAAGAACTTGAAAAAATTAAAGAGCAATCACTCAATATTCTATAAATTTAAAAAAAAGTCCCTCTCCTTTGGTCATTGAGCGAAGCCGAAATGTGGAGAGGGATTTAGGGTGAGGTCAAAAAATCAAAAATCTTGAAAATTCTACTCGTTCATAACCGATACCTACACTACGGAGGTGAAGATGCTACCTTTGAAGCTGAAAAAAATTTGCTTGTAGCCAAAGGGCATCAAGTAGAAACGCTTTTGTTTCAGAACAAGCCACTTGCAGGCTTTGCCGAAAAAATCAAAACAGGCTTACAGAGCCTCTATAACCCTTATGCTCGAGGCTTGTTACGCAGTAAAATTCAAGATTTCAAACCCGACATCATACACGTACATAACTTTTGGAAAGAGGCTTCGCCTGCTATTTTTTACGAGGCAAAAGCTCAAAATATTCCCGTAGTGCTTACTTTGCATAATTTCCGTTTGATTTGTGCCAATGCTTTGCTTTTGCGAGAAGGAAAAATTTGCGAACTTTGTACGCATTCGCTTTTGCCACTTTCGGCGGTTCGGTATGCTTGTTACGATAATCGCTTGCTTTCGGCTCAAATTACTTTGTTAAGTACCTTTCATAAAATAGCAAAAACTTGGAAAAACAAAGTTGATGCTTATATTTGTCTTTCCGAATTTGCCAAACGAAAGTTTCTGAATAGTGCCTTGCATCTGTCTGAAAAACAAATTTTCGTAAAGCCTAATTTCGTAGAAGACAGGGGAGCAGGAGAAATAAAGACAAGGAAGTCATTTTTCTTGTATGTAGGCAGACTTTCTGAGGAGAAAGGTATCAGAATTTTGCTTGAAGCAAGCCAAAAAACCGATTTTTTGCTTGAAATCGTAGGCACTGGCGATTTGGAAGATTTGGTAAAAACTTTTGCTCAACAAAACCCCAACATCATCTATCACGGCTTTCAGGGGAAAGATTTTATCGTAGAAAAAATGAAGCAAGCCAAAGCCTTGCTATTTCCTTCGGTGTGGTACGAGGGTATGCCTTTGGTGATTTTAGAGGCTTTTGCAACAGGTTTGCCTATACTGATTTCCGATATAGACAACCTCAACGAATTAGTAACCAATGGCTACAACGGTTGGCACTTTGAGGCAGGCAAGGCTGAAAGTTTAGCCATGAAAATACAGCAAATACAATCTACCTCAAATTATGCCGATTTTTGCCGAAATGCTCGCCAAACCTACCTCAATTATTACACGCCCGAAAAGGTCTATAAGCAACTGATAACTATTTACGAACATCTAATCGCTACGAAGTAACTCACCCAGACAGAACGAATTACGCAAATTTTGTTTTATATTGATTTTCAATGTATATATTTTTGGGAAAAAGCTCTAAGTCCCTCTCCTTTGGTCATTGAGCGAAGCCGAAATGTGGAGAGGGATTTAGGGTGAGGTCAGCAAAGCCAATTTATTTTGTATTTTCTTTCAAAAAAATTACTTTTGCGAAAAAAAAACTAAAAATCTTTATGGCAAAAGCATCTGATGTATCCAAAGGTAATTTTATCCGTTACAACAACGAGTTAGTGCAAGTAGTAGAATTAGAACACCGCACTCCCGGCAATTTGCGTGCCTTCTATCAAATGAAAATGCGTAATGTAAAAAATGGCAAACTCTTAGAAAACCGCTTCCGTCCTGATGAGACCGTCGAAATTGTGCGTGTCGAAGTAAAAGAAATGATGTATTCCTACCGTGATGGTGATAATTTAGTGTGTATGGATAACGAAACTTTCGAGCAAATCTATATCCCTGAGATAGCTTTTGGCGATGGCTTGCAGTTCTTGAAAGAGGGAGCTACCGTAAAAGTAAGTTTTGATGATACCAACACGGCTGTTTCAGTAGAGTTACCTCTTACGGTAGAATTACTTGTTACTTATACCGAACCCGGCGTAAAAGGCGACACCGCCACCAAAACCCTCAAACCCGCTACCCTCGAAACAGGAGCTACCATACAAGTGCCTTTGTTTGTGAATGAGGGCGAGTTGATACGCATCAACACCACCACAGGCGAATATATGGAACGCGTGAAGTAGATACGCACTGTTGTGCGTATCCGATACTGTGCGTATTCCTTTTGTTTATGGACGAAGGCGATTAGATACGCACCGCTGTGTGTATTGAAAAGTATTGTGCGTATTTATACGCCAAACCCTACCAAATACGAAATAAACAAGCCTTTTTGAAAATATTTTTAAATTTTTGTTTTGTAAAAAAAACTTTTTTGTTATTTTTAGACCTTGAATGTGTTGTATCAACTTAAAATTCTAAAATTATGATGAATTCTTACCTTTTACTCCAACGAACACGAACGTTGTGGGCAGTTTTGCTCTTTTTTATCCTTAGTATATCTTCTCTTGCTCAGGTTTTTATTCAAGTAGGTTCAGGTACGGCAAATACACCTCTAAGTGGTGGTTCTGGTACGGCTGCGGTTTATAATAGGTATTGGGAAAGTAGAAGGACACAAGTCATCTACACAGCGGCAGAACTTACTGCAGCTGGTTTTACAACTTCAGCACCTATCACAGCACTTGCCTTATATGTAGAAACTGATATCAACGGTACGCTTCCAAATTTTTCTATAAAAATGAAGCATACCACCGCTACCAGTTTTACTGCTTTTGATGGCACAGGTCTTACAACGGTGCATACAAGCACGCCTTCTGGTACAGGAGCAGCTATTGGCAATTGGGTTACTTTTAATTTTACAACGTCATTTACTTGGAATGGAACAGATAATTTACTAATTGATTTCTGCCATGAGGTTTTAACTGGGTTTAACTCTACAGGCGTAATTCGTCAGTATACAGGTGCAGCAAATTCTCTGAGAAGTATTATTAGTGGTAGTGCAAATCGATGTCCCGTAACGACAGGGGGAACTAATGGAAGTAATAAACCTCAGATAAGATTGACCGTCACAGCACCTACTTCTTGCTCTGGCACGCCTCCTGTACTTACGGCTTCGGCTACACCTGCTTCAGCTTGCGTGGGTAGCAGTGTTACTTTGAGTGTTCCAACAATATTTGAATCAGGTATTACTTACCAATGGCAAGCAGATACAGGTAGTGGCTTTGCTAATATAGCGGGGGCAACCTCTGCAACTTCGGTGGTATTCTTGCCTGCTGTTTCCTCTGTTACTTATCGCTGCGTAGTAACTTGTACTAATTCAGGCATCTCTACCATCTCTACTACTACTACGGTAAGCGTTACGGGAGTACCTACGTATGCTACTTTACCTTACTCACAGAATTTTGAGGGGACGTGGCAGAACTCTGCGTGTGTAACTCCCTTTGCTGAAGACCGACCTGATGCTTCTTGGGTAAATACTCCTGCAAGCGGCGATCAATCTTGGAGGAGAGATGATAGAGGACCCAATGCAACTATATCAGATTGGACATTTACAGGAGGCGGAGCTTACATGCCTACAGGGGCATCAGGCACTTTTCGTTCTGCTCGTTTTCATTCTTACGGGGCATCATCTGGTACATTTGGCACGCTTGACCTCCACATAGACCTTAGTTCAAGCCCTCTCAATAAAGTACTTAGTTTTTATTACATCAATCCCGGAGGAGCAGACTACCTGGTAGTACAAATTTCAACAGATGGAGGTTCTTCTTTTTCACCACTTACTACTTCACCTGCTAATCCTCTGGTAGTACAAACGCAATGGACTTTGGTAACAGCAACCATTACCAGCAATTCGCCTACTACGGTTATTCGATTCCGTGCTACCTCTGACTATGGTAATGATGATATTGGCATAGACGAGGTTAATGTAATCATTCCTCCTGATATAGAAGTGAGAGGCATAGACAACAGCGTAATACCTAATGGTTCGGTAGTTACTTCTTTGGTTAATGGTACAAATTATGGTACTATATCAGTAGCTTCTACACCGTTTTTAGATAGAACCTTCACCATAGCCAATGCAGGTACACAGCCATTAACCATCAGCAGTGTAACTTCATCAAATCCTAATTTTGTTATTCAAACGATGCCTGGCTCTCCTGTGGTGGCAGGTACAACTACCTTTACGGTGCGTTTCCAACCTACTACTTTCGGTAACTTCAATAGTACTATAAGTATCGTCAATAATGTGCCTACTAAAACTCCTTACACGTTCCGTGTGGAGGGTATTGCAACTGCTCCTACCATTGCAGTATCGGGGCTGGGCAACAATATCCCCAATAACAAAACCCTTACAATGACTACCGACGGAACATTCTTGGGAGTTGCAACAAGTGCCTCGCCTACGCTTAGTGGTACATTCACTATTACGAATAATGGAAACGAGGACCTTACTATCAATAGTATAGGTTTCCCTGCGGGTTCTTCGTTCTCGGTGTCAGGAGCTCCAAGTTCTGTTGCGGCTAATGGTGGAACAGCAGATTTTAATGTAAGTTTCAACTCCTCTGGTGGAGGTAAGATAGATACCGTAATTATCCGTTCTAATGCCGCCAATGCTCCTACATTCCGTTATTTAGTATCGGCAGGTGGTATTGTATCGGCTCTGGATAACAATCTAAGCGAAGGAGATTTACTCATTACACCTAACCCCAGCAAAGGCAAGTTTGGCATCTATATTGGTGGCACAAAATACACTTCCGTAAAAGCTGTGGTATATGATGTAACAGGTAGAGTTGTGAAAACTGCCGAAGTGCCTCAATTCAGCGGTAATATGGATATAGACCTTAGCGAAGTGCAAGGCGGCACATATATCCTGATGCTTGAAACAGGAGGTGAAAAAATTGCAAGAAAATTAGTAAAACAATAAACCAAAACCCGCCTTCAGACGTTATGCGTTTGAAGGCTTTTTTTGTTTCACTCTAAAAAACTAAAACAATGAAAAAAATCGCTTTAGCTCTCACTCTATTTGCCTTGATAGGCGGAGGAGTAGTTGCCGCTACCTACACTGGCAATACAGAAAATACCGAAATAGTAACGAAAAAAAAGAAAAAGAAAAAAACTTCTTCTTGCTCCACCGAAGCTAAATCGGAAGAAACAAAATCTACTTCTTGCGGAGAAAAAGCAAGCACTACCAGCACCGAAACTACCAAAAAAAGTTGTTGTGCAAGCAAAAAAGTGCAGTAATTAAAGATTGTTTACCGCATCTATACTCAAAAATAAGTGGTTTTATACTTTTCTGTACGTTGAGCGTGTCCATTGAGCGTGTTCATTGAGCGAAGCCGAAATGAGCCGAAACGTACAGAAAAGCATTTTTTCTCAAAAATTTTTACAAAAAACCACTTTTGATTGTGTATAAGTTCCGACCTTTCAGGTTTCAATAAATCTGAAAGGTCTTTTTTCATTTTTTACAAATCCCAAATTTTTACAATTTAGAAAGTTTATGTGTATATTTGTGGCTTAAAAAGTAGCTATGAGAAAAAAAACACTCATCAGATTAGCTTTGGCAATCGTTTTGTTGGTAGCAGTAAATCTATCGGCTCAATATTTTATTTTCCGAATAGACCTCACCGAAGACCAACGCTATACCATTTCTCAGGCTAGTAAAGAACTCCTAGAAAACTTAGATGATGAAGTTCGTATCAAAGTGTATTTGGAGGGAGAAAATTTACCCGCTAATTACAGAATGTTTCGCAATGCTATTGCCGAAAATTTGGAGGAGTTCAAACGTTATGCAGGTAAAAATCTAAAATTCCGTTTTATCGACCCCCTTGCCCTCAAAGACAAAGCCGAGAAAGACACTCTCTTCAAACAATTTCAACAAAATGGTATCACGCCCACGCCAATAGCTACCTACAAAGAAGGTGAGCGTTCGGAAAAATACATTTTTCCCGCCGCCGAAATTATCTACAAAGGCAAAAGTATGTATGTTTCTTTGCTCAAAAGTGATATAGCCGCTGCTGCCATCAACGAAGAAGTAGAGGCTCGCTTGCTGAACAACTCTATCGAGAATATCGAGTATGCTTTTGCTTCGGCAATCAAAACTATTACCGACACCCAAACCCATAGAATTGGGTTTATTTACGGACACAAAGAATTAGAGCCTATTTTCGTAGCCGATGCCGCCCAAACACTTTCCCAAAAATACGAGATTTTTCCCGTCGATTTGCCCCAAAGCCCAACCCTTGATGGCTTAGATGCCATTATTGTAGCCAAACCAACCCAAAAATTCTCGGAAGACGATAAATATAAATTAGACCAGTTCATTATGAAAGGAGGCAAAGCTCTGTTTTTTGTAGATGCTTTGGATATTCGCGAAGATAGCATCAACACCGAAAAAGGAGCTGTTTCTATTCCGTATAGAGATTTGGTAGAAAGTATGACCGATTTTTTCTTCAATTATGGTGTGCGTTTTAATATGGATTTCATCGAAGACGTACAAAATTTTGGCTTTTTAGGCTTGGTAGTAGGTAATTACGGAGGCAAGCCCAAAGTAGAGATGCTTCCTTGGCGACATTATTTGGCAATCCGTAATTATTACCCGCACCCTGCTGTCAAGAACTTAGAGCCTTCTTTGGGACGTTATGTGAGCTCTTTGGATACGGTTGCTTCGGCAAGCAAGGTGCGAAAAATCCCTTTGGCAAGTTCCTCAAACTATTCGCGTATAGTGCCTTTTCCTGTGATAATCAAGTATGATGAGGCTCGTAAAACCCCTGATATGGAAATCTATAAGAAAGGCAAACCCGAAACCATAATGTACTTGCTCGAAGGTAAATTCGTTTCTCTCTACGATAGGCGAATTTTACCTTCGGACCCGCGAGCCAAAGATTTTACCCGAGAAAGTAAAGAAACCAAAATCTTAGTCTGTGCCGATGGCGACTTCCTACGAAATGGCGTAAATGCCAAAACAGGTCAGATTTTACCACTTGGTTACGACAAATTCACGCAGTACCAATTTGCTAACAAGCAGTTTCTGCTAAATATTTTAGATTATATGTTAGAAGATAAAGGCATCATTCTTGCAAGAAACAAAGAGATAACACTCCGCCCCTTAGACAAGAAAAAACTTCAAAATAATCGTGTTTATTGGCAATTTCTTAATGTTGGTCTGCCGATTATTTTTGTGATAGCTTTTGGTTTTGTTTGGAATTTTTGGAGAAGAAGACAATTTGCCAAGAAAATGCTATGAAAAAAATAAGCATCGCCTCTATACTTACTTTACTTTTATTTACTTTTTTGTTGCAAGAAGTTTTTGCACAAAAAAGACCTATCCCTGACCTGAAAAAAAGACAAAAACTGCCCGAAAATATCATCGAAAAAGATACTTTTCGCTACCAAAAACTACCTTACGATACCATAAAATACACCAAAGGCGATTTGATAGAACTGCTCAGTGGGGCTACCCAAGCTGAAGGTTTCGGTTATGATAGTTTGGTAAAAGTAGTAGGAAGAAACATTACCTTCAAACAGGGAGATAGATTTATTTTTTGTGATTCGGCATATTTTTATCCCAAAAGAAACTTCGTAAAGGCAATGGGCAACGTACAAATTGCCGAAGAGGGGGCATCTACTATTTCGGCTCGTACAATGGATTTTGATGCTAATTCGGGTACTTTAATGGCTCGTGGTGATGCCAACTTCTCGCAGGGACAAACCAACCTACGTGCCTCCGCCATAGACTACAACGTGAATTCTAAAATCGCTTACTACTTTGGCGGCGGCACTCTCACTGATGGACAAAACCAACTCACCAGCGAAGCAGGTTCTTACGATACAGGCACAAAAAACCTTTTTGCAAGAAAAAATGTCCGTTCCAAAGGTATCAATGAAGGTGAAACCTACGAAATAGAAACCGATACACTTACTTACAATGATTTTTCAAAAGTGGTTAAATTTCTTGGTAGAGAAGCAAAAGTAACTACCAAAGAGGGTACTATTTATGCCTCCGATGGCGAATTTAATACCAAAACTAAAAAATCTAAACTGAAAGGCAGACCACGTGTAGAAACAGATGAATATATCTTGAAAGGTGATTTTTTAGACTACGACCAAATACAGCAGCGTGGCGAGGCAAGAGGCAATGCCGAAATTTTTTCCAAAAAAGATAATATTTTCATCAATGCCAATGAAGGAAAACTTAATGGAAAGCAGGGGATTACTCAGTTTTATGGCGGGCGTGCCTATATGCGTATGATAGACGAAAAAAACGATACACTTTGGGTAGTAGCCGATACACTCATTTCTATTGGCACAAAATTTAGAGATAAAAACGAAAAAATCACTCCTCAGGATAGCCTCGAAGAAGAAAAACGCCCGAAAAAACTTTTTGCTTATCACCACGTAAAAATCTATAAATCCGACTTGCAAGGGCTTTGCGATTCGCTGGTATATGATATGAAAGATTCTTTAATCAATTTTTTCAGGCAACCCGTGCTTTGGAACGTAGGCAATCAAATCTCCGCTGACTCCATTCGTATTCTCAATAAAAATAAAAAACCCTACCATATTATTATGCGTGAAAATTCTTTCATTATTTCGCAAGATAGCATCGGCAATTACAACCAAATGAAAGGTAAATATATTGATGCTTTTTTGAAGGAAGGAAAAATGGACAAGGTATTTGTGGAGGGTAATAGTGAAAGTATCTATTTTATGCTCAAAGACGATAACAAAACTATGTCGGCAATGCACAAAGTGATTTGTGGCAGTGTGAAAGCCGAATTTGAAGAAAATGAACTCTCCGAGGTAACTTTTTATCATCAGATAGATGGAGATGTAATCCCTCCCCACGAATTGGAGGAGGGTGCCAAACGCCTACCAGGTTTTTTGTGGCGAGATGCCGAACGCCCCAATAGAAAAACTCTTTTTGATGCCCCTAAGCCTCGTTTGGTCGCCCCTACTAATTCCCCAAACCTAAGCCAGCCCCAAGCCCAAAACAGCAAAGAAAGCAAATCGCCAAGCAAAACAAGCATTAGCCAAGAAAAGAAAGAAAGAAGAAATATGCTCCTGAGAGAAGAAAAATAAAATCCGACTATATTGTATACTCATTCAAAAGTGATTTTTGTAAAAAGTTTTGAGAAAACTTGCTTTTCTGTACGTTTCGGCTCATTTCGGCTTCGCTCAATGAACACGCTCAACGTACAGAAAAGTGTAAAACCACTTATTTTTGAGTATAAAAAGATAATGAGTTTTTTATTTGCAGAACTGCTAAGATTTTTGAAAAAAATATACAGACCTTAGACAATGTTTTGCGATTAAAGATAGCCCACGAATTAATTTGTGGGCTATCTCAACGAACAGCCTTATAGTAATAGATTTCCTTATCTTGTTTCTCTCCGATACTTAAAACCAATTTCTTTGCAGATATTTCTTCTATTTTGAACTTCGTCTTAACTTTGCCCCCAAAATCATTTTCGGCTTCTATGACTAAAAAGGCAGTTGTTTCATTTTCTTCCAGTGTCCATTTGTTTTGTTTGGGGGCGGCTTGGGGATTTTTAGCTTTGATGATACATTTGCCGTCCTCAAAAAGTTGCATAGTAATAGTAGCATTTTTACTTTTGAGTTCCTCTGCCGAGATGAAACTCTTTGACATTTGCACCCCCGATAACTCCCACTTTCGGGCAATTTGTTTCCGAATGGGGCTTTCGGAGGCTATGTTAAGCCAAGCGGATAATAATAAGACAGCTAACATTGGTATAATTTTGTGAATTTCGTAGAAAAGCAGAACAAATTTGATGCAAAAACGTAAAAATATTGTATATTTGCTGAAAAGTCAGTCAATTTATGAGAAAAATAATTACTCTGCTAATCTTGATAGTGTTGGTAGCTGGTGCTTGTAAAAAAAAGAAAATAGAGCCAACCGTTAAAGACTTACTCACCGCTCACGTTTGGATTGGCGAAGATACCAAAATTAGTGTTACAGCCTTTGGATTGCCTATTTTTTCGGACACCATACGCACCGACTCTATGGCGATAGAGTTTAAGAAAGATGACACATTTATTTTGTATAGTAGAAATCCGAGTAACGGCAACCTCACCGAAATAAGCAGACAAGGCTATTCACTCTCACCCGACAACAAAACTATTACAGTTGCTTCTACAAACAGCTTATTAGGGGCAACTTTTCAGGCTATTTCCGATAATTTCAACATACAGCTTCCCCAAAGCATAGAAATTGAGAAAATAACGAGGGATATTTTAGTGCTAAAAGGACAATTTCAGCAAAACATCAGGGCAGGAGATATTCCCGTGCCATTGCCTACGCCTGTCCCTTTGCCACCAAATACACAAATCCCAATAGTGGTTAGCTATCAACTTTCTTTTAGAAAATGATGTAAGTTTTTACGAAAAAAAAATAAATTAAAAAAATTTTGTTTTATTGCGATTATTCGGTTATTTTTAGTTTGAATTTCTAAACAAAAGCTAAAAAGCCTTACTCACATACATAAACAAGTATAGCTCTAAAAAACTGATAGATAAATTCGTATGTCATATACATTTGTTAAACAGAATTTACAAGGCAAATCCATCATCAAGGTAATTGGTGTAGGAGGCGGGGGAAGCAATGCTGTGAATCACATGTTTAATCGTGGCATTAAAGATGTGGAGTTTGTGGTTTGTAATACAGATGCACAGGCTCTTAATGCAAGCCCTATCCCCAATAAATTGCAAATAGGTATTGCCCTTACGGAAGGTTTGGGAGCAGGAGCGAACCCAGAAAGAGGACGCGAGGCGGCTTTGGAAAGCAAAGAAGAAATAAGAGAACTTCTGAGCAACTATACCAAAATGGTTTTTATCACAGCGGGTATGGGTGGAGGAACAGGCACAGGAGCCGCCCCCGTAATTGCTCAAATAGCCCGCGATTTGGATATTCTCACGGTGGGTATCGTAACCGCCCCTTTTAGCTTTGAGGGAACAAAAAAAATAGAACAAGCTAAAAAAGGCATTGAAGAATTACGAAAATATTGCGACACCGTGCTTGTTATTTCTAATGACAAATTGCTTGAGATGTTCAGAAAACTGACTATGTCGCAAGCCTATGCCCAAGCTGACAACATTCTGACCACCGCTGCTAAAAGTATTGCTGAAATCATTACGGTACAAGCCCACGTAAATGTGGATTTTGAAGATGTAAAAACCGTAATGCGTAACTCAGGAACTGCTGTGATGGGTTCGGCAAAAGCAGAAGGAGAAGATAGAGCCATAAGAGCAATAGAGGAAGCCCTGATGTCGCCATTGCTCAACAACAGGGATATTCGCGGGGCAAAGAAAATCCTTATTTCTATTATGTCTTCCGATAAAGCCGAGATGACTATGGACGAGTTCGCAATAATTACAAATTATGTGATAGAAAAATCGGGAGAGGCTTCGGAAGTGATTTATGGTACAGGTATAGATTCTACCTTAGGTGATAGCATCAGAGTAACCGTGATTGCTACGGGGTTTAGTGTAGAAGATGGTGGAATTTATCCCATCGCTCAATCACAAACAGAGGTAGAAAAAAAAATAGTACACGACCTTGAAACAGGAAAAAAAGAGGTACAAGATTTTTTTGTTGTAGAACCCACTACCCCTACTGTACCCCTTAAAACAACATCAGAAGAACCTGTAAAAGAAGAAAAAAAGGAGTATGTTTTAGAGCCTATCGTGAGTAATGTTAATAATGTAGTAGTTGAAAATCCCACAGAAAAAGAGCCAGAAAAGGTTATTTATGACTTTAACAACCCAGAAAAGATAAAAACTATTACTGATTCCAAAAAAACAGGACAAGAAGAAGAACAGCTATCTGAAATGGAGCTAAAAAGGCTATACATTCAGAAACAACAGAAGGAAAGATTAGAACAACTAAAAAAACATAGTACGTCCTACATAGAAAACTATGACGACATCAAAAAAAGAACGGAAGTGCCTTCTTTTATCAGAAAAGGGATAACCTTAGAAGACAAACAACATTCTTCAGACAAACAGATGTCTAAGTATAGTTTAGATGAAGATGGGCAAATTATTAGCAACAATAAGTTTTTTGATGAAAAGCCTGATTAGATAACTTTTTATTTTGCTCAACAACGGCAAAAGCCTCTCTATTCAAGAGGCTTTTGCCGTTTTGTTAAGAATCGTATCTTACTACTTGTTCTACGCCTTTTACTTGGCGAAGTTTATCGATGAGCATATTGAGGTGTTTGGTATCGTGTACGAGTACAGTACAATTTCCCTCAAACACGTTCTCGATGGTATCAAAAGCCAAAGAACGCATATTGACTTTCAGTTCGTTGGAAATGATTTTCGTAACATCATTGATAACTCCTACTCTGTCGGTGCCAGTAATGCGTAAGCCAACCACATAAGATTCCTCAATTTTGGAAGTCCATTGAGCTTTTAGAACACGATGCCCGTAATGGGACATCAACTCGGTAGCATTAGGGCAGTTGGTTCGATGAATTTTTATACCCTCATTTATCGTTACAAATCCAAAAACATCATCACCGGGAATAGGATTACAGCAAGAAGCTAATTTATAGTCAATCTTATCCATATCCTCGCCGATAAGCAGTACATCTTTGTTTTCTTTATCCTTATGGATATTTTGCACGAATTTCTCGAAGGTTTTTACGTCTTTGATGTTTTCGCGAGTACTGTTACGGCGTTTATCTACGATTTCTTTGTATCGTTTCAGTTCGGTGGGTTGGATATATCCTTTCCCGAAGCGATAAAACATATCGGCTACGGCTTTGTCATTGAATAAGGCACGCAAATCATTGTAGAGATTGTCGTTGAGGTCAAAGCCATATTGTTGCATTTTTTTGTCTACAATTTCTTTACCTTTTCTGATAAACTGCCTTTTTTCATCTCTTAGGGCTTCTCTAATTTTGGCTTTGGCTTTGGAAGTAGCAACAAAACGCAGCCAATCTTCGCTGGGCGTTTGTTTAGCGGAGGTGAGGATTTCTACTTGGTCGCCGTTGCTAAGTTTGTAGCTGATAGGCACTAACTTGTTATTCACTTTTGCCCCGATACATTTCTGCCCTACTTCCGAATGGATTTCAAAGGCAAAATCTAAGGCGGTTGCTCCCAGAGGCAAAACTTTTAAATCGCCTTTCGGTGTAAAAATGAATATCTCGTCGGTGAAAAGATTACTCCTAAACTCATCTAAAAACTCGATGGCTGTGGTATCGTTGTTTTCAAGCAAATCGCGTACTTTGTTAATCCATTGTTCAAGACCACTCTCCTGTGGGTTGCCTTTCGCCGCTCCTGTTTCTTTGTATTTCCAGTGGGCGGCGTAACCTTTTTCGGCAATATCGTCCATTCTACGAGTACGAATTTGTACTTCTACCCATTGCCCTGTGGCACTCATTACGGTAGTATGTAAAGACTCATAGCCATTGGCTCTGGGGTTGCTTATCCAATCGCGTAGCCTTTCGGGACTGGGACGATAATAGTCTGTAATAATAGAATACACTTTCCAACAAGCCGCTTTTTCATCTTCAAAGCGAACATTATCCAAGATGATACGTATAGCAAACAAGTCGTATATTTTCTCAAAAGGGATTTGTTGCTTTTTCATTTTAGAATAAATGGAGTGGATAGACTTAGGTCTTCCTTTTATTACAAAATCAAAGCCTTCTTGCTGCAAAGATTTCTCAATGGGTGCTATGAAATCTTTGATAAATTTCTCACGAGCCGATTTGGTAGCTTGTAGTTTTTTGGCTATTTCTTCATAAATTTCTCTTTCGGTATATTTCAGGTACAAATCTTCTAATTCGGATTTGATAGTGTATAAGCCTAAACGATGGGCTAAGGGAGCATAGATATAACTTGTTTCAGAGGCAATCTTGAGTTGTTTGTTGCGAGGCATATCCTCTAAGGTTCGCATATTATGCAATCTATCGGCAATTTTAATCAAGATTACGCGTACATCTTCGGCAAGCGTGAGTAAAACCTTCTTAAAATTTTCGGCTTGAATAGACTGGCTTTGGTCGGTTACGCCTGCAATTTTGGTAAGCCCGTCAATAATTTTAGCTACTTTTTGCCCAAATTCTTTTTCTATGTAGCTCAGCTCAATGTGGGTATCTTCTACAACGTCGTGTAGAAGGGCGGCTACTATGGAAGTTGTACCTAAGCCGATTTCTTCTGTACAAATTTGTGCTACTGCCAAAGGGTGATAGATATATGGCTCTCCTGACTTTCTACGCATATCTTTATGAGCCTCTGCTGAAAGGTTAAAGGCTTTTTTGATAATTTTGGCATCGCCTTCTTTCAAAAATGGCTTAGCAACCCGTAATAACTTCCGATAGCGTTTCAGAATCTCCTTCTTTTCTTGCTCTAAGGCTTCTTCTGTGAGCGTAATCATAATATTTATCTGGTTGTGAGAAAAGCTAATTAAGCAAAAAAAATGAAAAAAACAAGAGATAAGCGAGCAACTTAACTGAAACAAAAAATAAAACACTGATAGTGAGAATTTTACAAAAAAAAGCAAACCATTTTAAATGGTTTGCTTTCTACGGATTAGGTTACGCCTGAAAAATGATTTTTCAAAATTTCTTCAAGAAACCTATTTTCTTGTGCCTTAGGACTATTTCTTTTTGCCTTGTGCTTTTACGGGTTTTTCTTCGGCTGGTTTTACAATTTCTGCTACGTTAGCATCGTCTCTATAAGCATCTTCTACTTTCACATTAGGGTTGATGGTAATAGGACGAAGTTCGGGTTTGCCATCTTCATCTTTGGTAGCAAGTAGTTTCATACGATTACGTGCTATGAAATCATCGTAAGCGATACGGAAAGTTGCTACATTAGGTTCGGCTGCGATAGCGGCTTCGTAGCAAGAAGCGGCATCTAAAATTAGACCTTCTTGCTCGAATACACCTGCCTGCACGATTTTGCTTAAAGCAGAGTTTTCACCTTCAAATTCAGCCATTGCTTTTTTCATAGCTTCATATTTTTCGCCTTCTTTCAAAAGCGTTACATTGTATCTTGCTCTATTGGCTTCAGGCTCTTTTGATTCTTTTACAGAACTTTCTATGATGAAAGTAGGCTCACCTTTGTAAGGGAATTTCGCAAAATCAATCGTAACTACTGCTTGCCCTTGTTCGTTGGCGGCTACCTCCTGTTTGAATACTTCTTTATTTCTGAAATCTAAAACTCTTACTAAAAATGTTTTTTTGGTAGCTACGCCCAAAATAGGATTTCCATAAAGACGCATCGTAAGGACAGGATTAAACAAATTCACTTCGGCAGGTTTGCCATTTGGCTCGTGAAGGAAATAAGCCAAAGCCGTGCTGTATGTAGCTCTTTCCACCGAACCAGTAACCGCCATATATTTTCTGTGGTTCTTATTGATGTCTTGGCGGTCGGCTTTTGCCATTTCACCTGCTACGTAATTTACATACTTTGCAGAAGTACCATTGTTAGTGCTTGCAACTTGCGAATTGAGTTGGCTCACTTTATAGCTACCAGCTTGTTTGATTTCTAATGTTTTACCTCCTTTGTGCATCAAACCTATGTAGCTGTTGGGTCCTACTACTATCTCATCGGCAGCCGATAGGGTAGAGCCAGCCCAAACTCTCTTGTTACCAGCTTTCAGATTTACGCTACCATTGGTAGCCATAACTTTGAAAGCGTACTCTTGTGCATTTGCACCCAAAGCAAGTGTTATCATTACAATAACAAAAAGAAGTGCTTTTTTTCTGGGATTTTGTTTGTTTGAATTTTTCATAGGGGTATATTGATTAAGATGTTTATTCTACTCCGAGTGTTGCTACTTGTTTATTTTTCAATCTTCTAAGTCTTTGTCTGCGTTCGTAAAGTTTCGTTACGGCACCATAGTATACTTCTACCAAATTAGGGATAAAAATTATTGCCAAGAAACCCAAACTCCAATTTACTTTCATCTGAAATTCTGCAAAGACTTCTAATATTACAAAAACTACCAAAACAGACAGCAAAAACTGTACCACAATAGATAATCCGTCGTACCAAAAATCTAATTTTTCGTGTAAAAAGACGAACAGAGCGGTTGTCAAGTAGGCTATCACAAAAGCCACTACATAGTCTAACCATTCGGGCATTGTGTCAATGTAATCTTCATTGAGAATCATTGAAATAATATTGGCGTGAATATGAATACCATACATATCTCTTTCGGCTTTGCCCACATAGTTTTCGTTGAGGGGCGTATAAAACCTATCTTCATCAGAGGTTACTTTATGAATATCCTCTACGCCTGTGAAACCAAGTAATACGATTTTTCCTTTTAATAGTTTTCTAAGAGCCTCTTTCGCACCCTCGTCTCCTTCTCTGACGGCATCAGCCATCTCAAAGAGATTGTAGTAGTTGAGGTAGCCAAATTTTTCGTAATTGCCGTAGTAATTGATGTACTCAACCTCCTTGCCTCTTTTCAGAAATCTATCCACAACTTCGGGTTTATATATTTGGGCGAGTTTTACACCAAAGGCAAGATGCTCAACCCCATTTATTTTTTCGCGAGGCGAGAAAGTTCTACAAGTTGCCAAACCACCCGCCAAATCTGCACGTTCTATGTTATCGCGTGTGGCTTCTGTAATCAAATTTACCAAACCCTTCTGAGCCCCTTCCATAAAATTAGGATGAGAGAGCCGCAGCGAGTCAAAAGCTGGCTCAAAATTATCATCAGCAACTACCTTTTCAATAGTTTTTTGTGTAAAGCGTGCCTCGGCTGCCATTACCAAATTTCTTGTATTTTTGAGAGCTTTTTCCAGTTCGGCATTGATGGGACCCATCACGCTATCGGTTTTGTAGCTTACAAAAAACGCATCAACTCCTACACATTCGGGTTCGTATTGGTTGATGATGTTGAGCAAATCTGCCATTCTTTGCCTTCCACCCTCTGCACCACCAATATTGACTACAATAATTCTATCATCGGCTTTGGCATCTTCAATTTCGGCAGCACCTTTTTTGTTTTTTGCATTTCTGATTTGAGAAAAATAAATATCAGTCATATCAAAATCACCAAACATTTTCTCCAAAGGGTTTAGAGCATCAAAATTTAGATTGATACTCTGGATAGCAACGGCTACAATGGCAGTGAATAATAGTATCAGAAAGTTGTCTTTGTTGAATAAATAGCGAAAAAATGCTTTCATAAAATCGGGAATGTATCCTAAACTTTAATACTTTTGAGAAAACAAAGGTAAATATAATTTTTTTTGGAACAAAAGCAAAAAGAAATCATAAAAAATGAGGAAACGTTTTTCGGCAGACCAATACACAGAAGCTATCTTGGCAGGTGATAGAATGATGCTGGCACAAGCTATTACGCTGATAGAGAGCCTATTGCCCCAAGACCAAGATTTGAGCCAAAAAGTTTTAGAAAAAATTTTGCCTTTCACAGGAAAAAGTTTGCGAATAGGCATTACAGGCGTACCCGGTGTAGGAAAAAGTACATTCATAGAACAGTTTGGCTTATTGATGCTTGAAAGAAGCGAAAAAAAATTGGCAGTTTTAGCCATAGACCCCAGTAGCTCAAAAACCAAAGGCAGTATCTTAGGGGATAAAACACGAATGGAACAGCTTGCTCTGCACCCACGAGCCTACATTCGTCCTTCGCCTGCAGGCAATACCTTGGGCGGAACGGCTCAGAAAACTCGTGAAACGATGCTCCTCTGCGAGGCGGCAGGCTTTGACCTGATTTTTGTAGAAACCGTAGGCGTAGGACAATCCGAAACGGCGGTAAAAGCAATGACCGATTTTTTTCTCTTACTTATGCTCGCAGGAGCCGGCGATGAGCTACAAGGTATCAAAAAAGGTATTATGGAAATGGCTGATATGCTCGTAATCACGAAAGCCGATGGCGAAAACAAACACAAAGCTCTCGTAGCTAAAACCGAATACGAAAATGCTTTGCACTTGTTCAGACACGCAGAGGCGTGGAAAGTGCCTGTTCTTACTTGTTCGGCAATAGAAAAAACGGGCTTAGCCGAAATTGCTCAATCTATCGAGCAGTATGTAGATTTTAGCAAAAAGGAAGGAATTTTTGAGGCAAAAAGACTTTCGCAACAAATTGGGTGGTTTCGCGAAAGTTTGAAAAATGGTATTTTAGCAAAGTTTTATCAAGAAAGAAAAATTTTGGAACAGATTGCCACAGCCGAAAAAGCTATTGCAGACGGCACAAAAGAGGCTTTTCAGGCGGCACAAGAAATTTTGAAGATGATAAATTTTAGGTAGAGAACTTTTTTGGCTTCAATCGTTTTTTACCTCAATTATTTCCCCTTTTTGCTTGCTTACCTCTCTGCCCCATTGAGCAAGTGCCTCCAATGCAGGCAATAAAGACTTTCCAAAATCTGTTAGTGAATATTCTACTTTGAGTGGCGGTTTGCTCATAAAAACCTCTCTTTTTACCAAACCATCTTTTTCTAATTGTTGTAAGGTAATAGACAACATTCTTTCAGTTATTTGTGGAATAAGTTTTTTAAGCATCGCAAAACGTTTGCTTTCCTTTCGCAGATACCAAAGCACTACACTTTTCCACTTGCCACCAATGTATTTCATACTAACGTCCATAGCACAATGGAAACGCTGGTTTTCAATCTGAATTACAAATTCTTTGTTGTTGATAATCATTTCTGTATTGTTTGAAAGCTATCAAAATTGATAGTTATTGCAAATATAAAAGGCTATATTTATATTTGCAACTATAAATTTTATAGTTTCAACTAAAACTCAAAAAAGTTATGAAAATAGCTGTATTAGGAACAGGCACTGTAGGACAGATGCTTGCTCAAAAACTTCAAAGTTTGGGGCATCAAGTTTTTATGGGTACTCGAAACGTAGCCGAAACACGCCAACGTACTGAACCCGATGCTTGGGGCAACGCTGGAGTGGGTACTTGGCTTGCACAAAATCCACTGGTAGAACTTCTTGAATTTGATAAAGCTGTTGAACAAGCTGATGAATTGATAGTATTTGCTATGAACGGCTCAACAGCTTTGGCATCTTTGGCAATGGTAAGACCAGAAATTTTGAATGAAAAAATATTGATTGATATTTCTAACCCTTTGGATTTCAGCAAAGGATTTCCTCCGAGTCTGTTTGTGTGCAACACCGAAAGTCTTGGAGAGCAAATTCAAAACGCCTATCCACAACTCAATGTCGTAAAAACGCTGAACACGATGAGCAATCCAATTATGGTAAATCCTAATTTACTTAGAGGTAATCATAGTGTTTTTATGAGTGGCAACAACAATGATGCGAAAAGTAAAGTTGGAGAACTTCTACAATCATTTGGTTGGAGGGCAGAAAATATTATTGATTTGGGGGATATTAGTACAGCAAGAGGTACTGAAATGATACTCTCAATATGGCTAAGACTTTATGGGAAGTTGCAAAGCCCAATGTTTAATTTTTATGTAAATCAGGAAGCAATAAATTAGCAAAAAGTAATTTTGTGCTGCATTTCTTGATTTTTTCTCAAAGCTATGAGGTTTTAGAACCTTATAGCTTTAAACTCAGCAAAGCTATAAGGTCTGTGTTACAGGGTGAAATATTTACTCTTCTGTGCTTGTTAGCTCTTCAGCTTCTTCTTTTTCGGCTTCGGCTTTCTCTTCTTTGCTCATATCTTTGATAGTAGCTCCAGCAGCGATTAAATCTCGGATTTTCTTATCTAATTCATCAACCAAATCAGGATTTTCTTCAAGGGCTTTCACCAATTTTTCTCTACCCAAAGCAAGTTTGGTTTCATTGTAGTAGAAGTTTGCCCCCGACTTTTTGATTACCCCCAATTCTACTCCTAAATCAACGATTTCGCCAACTCTGGAAATACCTTTGCCATACAATATATCAAACTCAACTTGTTTGAAAGGGGGGGCAACTTTATTTTTCACTATTCTTACACGGGTACGATTACCAAGTATATCATCTCCATTTTTGATTTGTGCAAGTCGGCGAATGTCTATACGAACAGAAGCGTAATATTTGAGGGCATTGCCACCCGTAGTAGTTTCGGGGCTACCAAACATCACTCCAATCTTATCGCGAAGTTGGTTGATAAAAATACAACAGCAGTTTGTTTTGCTGACAACGCTGGTGAGTTTTCTCATAGCTTGCGACATCAGGCGGGCGTGTAAGCCCATTTTGCTATCACCCATATCACCGTCTATTTCGGATTTGGGAACAAGTGCCGCCACCGAGTCAATCACGACAATATCTATTGCCCCCGAGCGGATAAGCTGCTCGGCAATTTCTAAGGCTTGCTCGCCACTATCAGGCTGCGAGATAAGTATTTTTTCGGGGTCCATACCGAGTTTTTCGGCATAAAATCTATCAAAGGCGTGTTCGGCGTCAATAAAAGCGGCAATACCTCCATTTTTCTGACACTGAATTATGGTATGAATAGCCAAAGTAGTTTTCCCTGAGGACTCGGGACCGAAGATTTCAATAATTCGCCCACGTGGTAAGCCTCCCACACCCAGAGCCAAATCTACACCAATAGAACCCGTAGAGATAACATCTACATCAACTACTTTATTGTCGCTCAATCGCATTACAGTTCCTTTGCCGTAGTCTTTGTCTATTTTTTCCATAGTTGTTTTGAGCATCTCCAATTTGCCTTTGGCGTCAGTAGGGATAGGGACTTCTTTTTCTTTCTTTGCCATATTAGTAATTTTTAGGGTTTAGATTCTTAGACCAAAAATAAGTATTTACTTTGTTATTGCAATGTTTTTCAAAACAAAAAGATTAGTCCGTAAAATTTTTGCGAAGCGATTGAAAAAATACAATTACTTCATAATTCTTAGAAGTGTAAAATTCATAATAACTTAGATTTCACTTGGTTTTGTGGTATGATTTTTGAAAATTGCATTACGTTACCGTTTTCGCCTACTATGGAAGATATACAGACTTACTGGGAAGAATACAATTTTAACAGACTTTCACCAATCAATATCGAGACTTTCAAGGAATTAGTTTTATTATTTCCTATTTTGGTAGTAGTGGCTGCCGACAATAACATAGATGGAGCAGAGAAAAACTATTATTTGGAACAATTAGAGAAAAAAGCCAGTAAGGACGAACAACTCAACTTATCTTTGCTCAAATCGGAGGTAGGATATATCACCAGAAACATAGACGAACTTTATCCTACAATGATAAATGCTTTGAAAATTTTGGTTGAAAAGCAGAAAATGGAAAATAGCTTGATGGACTCGATGCTTGCCGCCGCCAAAGTAAGTTATGAATCTTGGCAGACAAAATCTTTATATGCCGAATATGCCAACCGCTTGACTTTCTCCAAAAATTTAGTAAATTTGATAGTGGAAGATGTACTCGATAAAAAAGAAAGAGTTTCGGAGGAAGAAATCGAAGCCATCAAAAAAATACTTGTGGATACTAAGGCACTCAACGACAGAAATAAAATGATTTTGGAGATTTTTGAGCATTGACGTATAAGAAATTTTCCATAAAAATTCAAAATATGTAATCTTATGAAAAAACTACTCTTTCGGATTTTACTTTTGCCCTTCTTGCTTTTATGCTCTACGCTGAAGGGGCAGTCTTTGTATGAGCTTACTTTTGAAGCCGAAAAAGTCCTCTACAAGGGTTTTTTAGTGTATTTCAATGAAGAAGATGCTTATATGCGTGTGGGTTATACCTACAACGGACAATACAACGTAGTTGATGTAAAATACAAATCTGCCACAGGGCAAGAAGATGGCTACAATTACTTCGTAATGGTGGGGAGCAATCCAAGATTTATTACCAACACTGCCAAAGGACAAAAATACAATCCCGACCATATCCTTTGGATTTGGAATGACAAGGAAGATGCAGGCTTACCCTACATCACCGATGACCCCAACTTCGACGAAACCCACCTGCAAAGGTGCAAATCTTACAGAGAAATCAAGGCAACAGAACTCACCGATACTTATTTGAGGCAGTTTTTCCGTACCAACGAGCCAGAGTTTAAGGCTTTACAAAAAATGCGTAATGCAGCAACAGGAGTTGCCTCTACCAACAACAATAATGATAACACCAATACCACCAATAACAACAATACCAATAATAGCAGTACCGCTGCCAAACTACATTTGGTATTGTTCGTCAATACGGATATTCCTGATATTGGGCAAAGCTGTGCCGTAGACCAAAGAGTAATGGAAACTGAATTTAGGGAAATCAGTAAGGCTGTGGGGCTTCCTTTTCAGAAGTATGTACTCAATGGGGAAAAATTTACCAAAGCCAATGCCGAAAAAGTGTTACAAGACTTAAAGGTAGGTAAGAATGATGTAGTACTGTTTTATTATAGTGGGCACGGTTTCCGCTGGTCAAATCAAACAGACAAGTACCCTCAGTTAGATATGCGTTATTCGGAATATACACCTTTGAGCGATAAAACCTCTTTGGCTTTATCAGATGTTTCCAGAATAATAGCATCTAAAGGCGGCAGATTGAATATTATCCTAAGCGATTGCTGTAATTCTGATATTGGTAGAAATCAAATGACCAGCACTACTTTTATGGCAAGTAGGGCATTTCAGGGAGCTGAAATCGAAAAACTCAAAACTTTGTTTCTTAAAAGTTCAGGAAGTATGATTATTACAGGCAGCAGCCCCGGAGAATATTCTTGGTGTAATGTAAATGGAGGTTTTTTTACGCTTAGTTTTATTCAGTCGCTCAAAGAAGAAATTGGTTATATGCGTAATGATGCCCCTTCTTGGGAGCATATCGCCCAAAATGCCGTAAAAAGCACACAATACAAAGCTAAAAATTGCAATGGTTGTAAGCCTCAAAATCCTATCTATAATGCCCGTATCACTCAAAACTAAAAACTTATGCTTTTATTTTTCAATCTAATTTTTGCCTTTTTTATGCTGTCGGAGCAAGAAAAACACCCTATATTTCACAAGCATCAGAATATCATCAGTGATGCAAGCGAAGTGCTTTTGTTTAAAATTCATTCGCAGGCGATTGCCCCCGCCCAGCAAGATAAACACAAACAATATGCAGGCGACTACGAAGTAGTAGCTAAAATAGATTTGAAACAAGAACAACAAAACGACCTAAAAAAAATAGTTTTAGACACTAAAAATTATGTAGAAGATAAGAAGTCTTGTCCGATGCAAGCCGAGTATGCCATCAAATTCCGAAAGAAAAAGCACTATATCATTTTGATTGTTTCGGAAACTTCTTGCAAAAAAAGTGTAATTATTTCCTCAGAAAAGGACATCAACAGGCACTATCACGACCTTGCCGAAACAAATGATATTCATACATTTTTATCAAAACTCTGAAAATAGAAAACCTTTCCAAAAACATACTTTTGGAAAGGTTTATCTCTAATTAGTCATTGCTGCCAGCAAGTCGGCTTGTGTAATGATATGCACTTTGTTTTCTTCGTCTCTTACGAGCAGGGCTTTATTGTCTTTATCAATCAGTGAGGAAAGTACGTCTAAAGTATTATCTAAACCGACAAATTTGAAAGGTTGTCCCATTACTTCTTTTACGGGAAGGTCTTTTATTTCGGGCTTTTCGATAATTTGCTCTAAAATTTTAGAATCTACCAAACTTCCTACAATGTTATCGCCTTCTGTTACAGGCACTTGCGAAATACCTTCCTTAGTAATTTTACGAATAGCATCAGCTACTTTGGTATTTACATCAATGGTAGAGAGTTGGTCTTTGCCGTTTCTGTTCTTGATAATATCTCGGGCGGTGGCAAAATCTGCTTCCAAGAAGCCGTGATTTTTCATCCACTCGTCATTATAGATTTTATTCAAGTATCTTGTTCCGTGGTCGGGCAGGATAATCACCATTACATCATCGTCTTTGAGATTTTCTTTGGCATACTCCAAAGCCCCATACACAGCCGCCCCACACGACCAGCCCACGAATAAGCCTTCTTCACGAGCCAAGCGACGAGTCATCAGGGCAGCGTCTTTATCTGTAACTTTTAGGAAGTAGTCTATCAAATCAAAATCTACATTTTTAGGCAAAATATCTTCTCCGATACCTTCGGTCATATAGGGATAAATTTCGTTTTCATCAAAAATGCCTGTTTCTTTGTATTTTTTGAAAACCGAGCCGTAGGTATCGATGCCCAAAGTGAAAATTTTAGGGTTTTGTTCTTTCAAATATTTTGAAGCCCCACAAATTGTTCCGCCTGTACCCACGCCTGCAACGTAATGCGTAATTTTTCCTTCGGTTTGTTTCCAAATTTCGGGACCAGTGGTTTCGTAATGGGCAGCGAAATTAGAGAGGTTATCGTATTGGTTTGGATAGAAGGAATTTGGGATTTCTTTGTTGAGCCTGCGAGCTACCGAATAATAAGAGCGAGGGTCATCGGGAGCTACGTTGGTAGGACAAACAATTACCTCGGCACCAACGGCTCGCAGAATATTTATTTTTTCTTGTGATTGCTTATCAGACATCGTGAAAATACACTTATAGCCTCTTGCCGCCGCTACAAGGGCAAGCCCCATACCTGTATTGCCCGAAGTCCCCTCAATGATAGTGCCTCCGGGTTTCAAAATACCTGCTTTTTCGGCATCATCAATCATTTTTACAGCCATACGGTCTTTTACGGAGTTGCCGGGATTAAGATATTCTACCTTTGCCAGTATAGTCCCTTTGATACCTTTACTTACTTTCTGTAATTTCACCAAAGGCGTATTGCCTACGGCTTCTATGACGGAATTGTAGTATTGCATAAAAAAATTACGTTGTTTTAGCACAAATTTAATAAACTTATGCCAAAAACACAAAAAACCTTCTGCCGATTTGCGTATATTTTATTCCTTTTTAAAATCCATAGAAACAGAATTGATACAATAACGCAAACCAGTAGGTTTGGGCCCGTCGTCGAAGACGTGTCCTAAGTGTCCGCCACATTTGGCACACATTACTTCGGTGCGTACCATTCCGTGCGAGTAGTCAGTTTCTAAAACTACTGCATTGGCAATAACATCATAGTAGCTCGGCCAGCCCGTACCCGACTCGAACTTCGTTTCGGACTTGAATAGCTCATTACCACAGCCCGCACAAACATAAATGCCTTTGTCTTTGTGTTTGTAAAACTTGCCTGTAAAAGCTCTTTCTGTGCCTTTTAGCCTAAGAACTCTGTATTGTTCTTCATTAAGGCTTTTTTTCCACTGGTCATCACTCTTTTTGATAGAAAATTCCATTTTTTTCTGGGTGTTTAGGGTTTGTTTGTTTTGCCCACAAGCGGGAAAACACAAAAAAATCAAAGCAAAATAAGCAAAATGAAGTTTCATACAAATAGCATTTTGAATACACTTTATACAAACGAAATACAGAAGGTAATGGTTTAGCAGTTCTTCCGAAAGTGATAAAAAACTATCAAAATTTATTCCTACTCTATTGTTTTACTTGAAAAAGTGACTAACTTTGCAGCGAAGACAACCCTTCTCCAAAAAATTACGTACAAACCAACAAACGACTATAAAATTCAACAATGGGATTTTTTGATTTCTTTTCTGGTGATATTGCCATAGACTTAGGCACTGCCAATACTCTTATTATCTACAAAGACAAAATAGTGGTTGATGAGCCTTCTATTATCGCCATTGATAGGAAAACCAACAAAGTGCTTGCTATTGGTAGAATGGCAATGCAGATGCACGAAAAAACACACAGCGAAATCAAAACGATTCGCCCATTGAAAGACGGCGTAATTGCAGATTTTACTGCCGCCGAGCAGATGATTAGGGGAATGATAAAAATGGTAGATTCCCGCAGAAAATTATTTCAGCCTTCTTACCGAATGGTGATTTGTATCCCTTCGGGCATTACCGAAGTAGAAAAAAGAGCGGTAAAAGACTCTGCCGAACACGCAGGAGCAAAAGAAGTCTATATGATTTACGAACCAATAGCCGCCGCTATCGGGATAGGAATTGATATAGAACAGCCCATCGGCTCGATGATAGTAGATATTGGCGGGGGTACTACCGAAATCGCAGTGATTGCTCTTTCGGGTATTGTTTGCGAGCAATCCATACGCACCGCAGGTGATGTTTTCACGAGGGACATCTCCGACTATATGCGTAGGCAACATAATTTGCTTATTGGGGAGCGTACTGCCGAGAAAATTAAAATGGAGGTAGGTTCTGCATTAGCCGAGTTAGAAAACCCACCTGCCGACTACGAAGTGAGAGGTCGCGACCTGATGACAGGTATCCCGAAAGTAATTAAAGTAAGCTACCAAGAAATTGCCTTTTGTTTGGATAAATCCATTTCCAAAATAGAAGATGCCGTACTCAATGCCTTAGAAATGTCGCCGCCAGAGTTATCATCGGATATTTATAGTAATGGTATCCACCTTACAGGTGGAGGAGCTTTGCTCAAAGGCTTAGATAAAAGGCTCGCCCAAAAAACCAAATTGCCTGTTCACGTAGCCGAAGACCCGCTCAGAGCCGTTGTGAGAGGTACGGGAGTTGCTCTCAAAAATCTACAAGCCTATCGAAAAGTGTTGATGACCTAAAAAACAATAAATCACCCTTAAAAAACCTCATAGAACAACTCTATGAGGTTTTTAGTATGAAAAAAACTTGAACGATTATTAGACAATGCAAGCAATTTTTAACTTTTTGTATCGCTTCAGAGCTACTATCTTATTTGTATTGTTACAAATAATTTGCTTGCTATTGATTGCTCGTTTCAACAACTACCAAAAAACTTTCTTAGCCAATACCTCTAATTTTTATGTAGGCAAGTTTAATGCTCTTTCCAATGAAATTTCATCTTATCTTCATCTGAAAGAAGTAAATAAGAGTTTGGCAGAAGAAAACGCCCGCCTCAATGAGTTGCTCCTGAAAGAAAAACAAAAAAACTATCAAAACTTAATACCAATCAATAACGAAGACATCGCCAGTAAGTATCGTTTTGAGCCTGCTAAGGTCGTCAATAAAACTACACGCAAACTACGCAATTTCATCACCTTAGAAAAAGGCTCGGAAAATGGCATAGAAAAAGATATGGGGGTAATTTCTCCCAACGGCATCGTAGGGCGTGTGATAGAGGTTTCCTCACATTACTCCATTGTTTCTACCATTCTGCACAATCAAAGTACAATCTCGGTGAAAGTAAAACTTAGTAAAATGAACAATGAGGAATATTTGAGCTATATCCAGTGGGACGCTAAGGACCCTAACTATACCAAAATGAAAGATATTCCTCTTTCCATACCGATTTCGGTGGGCGATACCGTAACAACTTCGGGTTACAATGCCTTCTTCCCCGATGCAATTATGGTAGGTGTAGTAGAACGTATCAATCCACAAAAAACCTCTACATTTCACGATATAGATGTAAGGCTCTCTACCGACTTCAATACGCTTAGTTATGTGTATGTAGTCAAAAACAAATTGCAGAAAGAGCAGTTATCTCTTGAAAAAGATACCAGCAACATCATCAAAAAAACTCCGAAAAGATAAAACTGATTTAATTTTTTTCCCTTATGAGCAAAGTAAAAGAACAAAGCCCCGAAACATTTTTAGAAAAATACCTTAACAACGCCTCCCCCACAGGTTTTGAGGCAAGCGGACAGAAAATTTGGCTCGAATATCTGAAACCTTACATTGATGAGCATTATGTAGATGCTTACGGAAGTGTGGTAGGCATCATCAATCCCAAAGCCGACTATAAGGTAGTTATCGAGGCTCATTCTGACGAAATCTCTTGGTTTGTCAATTACATTACTGATAACGGCTACATTTACGTTAGGCGTAATGGTGGCTCCGACCCACTCATTGCCCCTTCGATGCGTGTAAATATTCACGGTGAGAAAGGAATTGTAAAGGGAATTTTCGGCTGGCCTGCTATTCACGTTCGCCACGAGAAAGACCGAGACCCTATGCCCGAAATGAAAAACATTTACATTGATATTGGTTGCAGTTCCAAACAAGAAGTCCTTGACAAAGGTGTCAATATAGGTTCGGTTATTACTTTTGCCGACGAAATGTTCGTGCTGAACGAAAAATATTACGTAGGTAGAGCCTTAGACAATCGTATCGGTGGCTATATGATTGCCCAAGTTGTCCGAAAACTCAAAGAAAATAAGAAAAAATTACCTTTTGGCTTGTATATTGCCAATTGTGTGCAAGAAGAAATCGGCTTGCGTGGTGCTGAAATGGTTGCCAATGCCATTAAGCCCAACGTAGCCGTGATAACAGATGTTTGCCACGATACCCAAGCCCCACTTTACAATAAAGTGATTGATGGCGATTTTACGGCAGGCAAAGGACCTGTGCTTACGTTTGGTCCTGCGGTGCAAAACAACCTGCTCAAAATGCTTTTTGAAGTTGCCGAGAAAAATCAAATCCCTTATCAAAGAGCCGCCGTTTCGCGTACTACGGGTACAGATACCGATTCTTTTGCCTATTCTAATGGTGGTGTGCCTTCGGCTCTTATTTCCTTGCCTCTCAAATATATGCACACTACGGTAGAAATGGTGCATAAAGACGACGTAGAAAACATCATCAAACTGATGTACGAATTTCTCATTCAGCTCAAAAACGGACAGGATTTTAGATATTTCGTATAAAGCAAGTTTTGCTCAAAACTTTTGGAAACCTCCCTCCAAAAGTTTTTTTATTATCTGCCAAAAAACAAAAAATCTGCTTGCTTGTTTTTTCTGAAAAACTTATCTTAGCCAAAATCTGAAAGCAATGTACATTATCAAAGTAAAAGGCAAAGCCAAAATCCCTGATTACATTCAGTTACGCGACGAAAATTTTGTGTTGGTGGCTTATTTCCGTGCCGACCGCCCCCTGAAAAACTTAGAAAAATTTAATTTGGAAGGAAAAGAAGAAGCATTAAAAAACATTATTGAAACTATACCTTTCGGAAAAATACAAAAATTAGAGCTATGAGTTTTTCTACAGAGCCTGTTGTTTCGGTGAAAGATACTACTATCTATCAGAAGCAAAATGTTGTCCTTTCTGATGTTTATTTTGAAATCTCAAAAGGCGAATTTGTATATTTGATAGGTAGAACGGGCAGTGGAAAAAGCTCTTTGCTCAAAACGCTTTATGCAGATTTGCCTTTGTATAGCGGCGATGTAGTAGTGGCGGGTTTTCAACTTTTCAATATTCGTAAAAAAGATATTCCGTATCTACGCCGTAAAATAGGCATTGTTTTTCAGGATTTTCAGCTTCTAATGGACAGAACCATAGCCGAAAATCTCATTTTTGCAATGAAAGCAACAGGCTGGCGAGATAGTGCCAGAATCAAAAAAAGGCTCTCGGAAGTGCTGTTGAAAGTAGGTTTAGGTTCGGTAGGCAATAAAATGCCGCATCAACTTTCAGGGGGCGAGCAACAACGCGTCGTCATTGCCCGTGCCTTGCTCAACGAACCTGTTATCCTTTTTGCCGATGAACCCACAGGAAATTTAGACCCACAAGTTGCCGAAGAAATTATGGATATTTTCATTCAAATCAATCATAGCGGAACGGCTATCTTGATGGCAACGCATAACCACAATTTCTTGAAAAAATATCCTGCTCGCGTATTAAAATGCGAACACGGTAGAGTTTTGGACTCGGCAATCCAAGAATTTGATTATCGCAACACATTCTAAAAAATAGTACAGCATTTGAATTGTTGAGGTATGTTCATAAATACCAATCTCAACACTTCGCATTTAAAGCTACTTACCTTATGAAAAAAATTGCTGTATTTACCTCTGGTGGCGACTCGCCCGGTATGAACGCCTGTATCAGAGCCGTAGTGCGTGGGGCTATTTACAAAAACTTGGAAGTTTTTGGTATCATCAGAGGCTACAACGGAATGATACAAGGCGATATTATCCCTTTGCAATCACATTCGGTCAGCAATATTATTCAGAAAGGTGGAACAATCTTGAAATCGGCTCGTAGTAAAGAGTTTCTGACAGCCCAAGGACGAAAAAAAGCCTACAACAATTTGCAAAAATTTGGTATCGAAGGCATTGTTGCTATCGGAGGCGATGGTACTTTCAGAGGTGCAGCAGAATTTTACAAAGAATATGGTATCCCAACGGTAGGTTGCCCAGGCACAATCGATAACGACCTCTACGGCACAGATTACACTATCGGTTACGACACAGCCATCAACACTGCCTTAGAAGCCATCGATAAAATCAGAGATACAGCCGACTCACACGATAGAGTGTTTTTTATTGAGGTAATGGGGAGGGATTCGGGCTATATTGCCATTGCTTGTGGCATAGCAGGCGGTGCCGAAATCGTAATGGTGCCCGAAACCCTGACGAGCGTTTCGGAAGTGGCGGCTATCTTGCAAACAGGCTGGAATAGGTCAAAAACTTCATCTATCATTGTGGTAGCAGAAGGAGACGAAGAAGGCAATGCCCAAGAAGTTGCCGATAAAATTAAAAAAATTATCCCTGATAAATTTGATATTCGTGTTACTACCTTAGGACACATACAACGAGGTGGCTCACCTACGGCTCGCGATAGAATATTGGCAAGCCGTCTCGGACTTGCCGCCGTTGATGGCTTGCTGGCAGGTTACAAAAATGTAATGGCAGGTATCATCAATGACCAAATTGTTTATACGCCTTTTGAAGATACTTTTACCAAGCAAAAACCCCTTAGCCAAGAAATGATTGAAATGGTGAAAATTTTGAGTATTTGATTGAAAAATCTGTTTTTACGAAAAATCTATGTTGCTTCCTGCCCTATACAATATCGTTGAAATTTGCGTACAGAAAGGCATCAGAACGGTGGTCATCTCTCCTGGTTCAAGGTCTGCTCCGCTCACGTTGGCTTTTGCTCGCCACAAAAAAATAGAAACCCTCGTAATCCCTGATGAACGCAGTGCCGCTTTTGTTGCCTTAGGCATTGCCCAAACTCGTAAAGAAACCGTTGCTTTACTTTGTACATCAGGTTCGGCTTCGCTCAACTATGCTCCTGCCATTGCAGAAGCCTTTTTTCAAGAAGTGCCTTTGCTCGTACTCACCGCCGACCGCCCCCCCGAATGGATTGACCAACAAGATGGGCAAACTATTCGCCAAAGAAATATCTATCAAAATCATTGTAAAGCATCTTTTGAGTTACCTGTAGATTACAACCACCCCGACTCGCTTTGGCATATCAATCGGATAGTCAATGAGGCTATCAACCTCACCCAACACGGACAAACCCAACCCGTACATATCAACGTGCCTATTCGCGAGCCTTTTTACCCTACCGAAGGCGAAGAAATTAGCTTCAACGAAAATGTACGCATCATTCATCAAATTCGTACTATCGCCAACCCCGCCCAAGTAGATTGGCAAAAATTGATGCAAATTGAAGAAACTTGCGAAAAACAACTTATCGTAGTAGGACAAACGCCTATGAATAGCGTTTTACTCAATACTTTGCCACAAATCGAACGAAAAGGCATCTTTCGCATTCCTATCGTTGCCGATTTGATAGCCAATGCTTATCCTTTCGGCAAAACCATTTCGCATCACGACCTTATTCTGATGAAAAATGATGAAACGCTCAAAAAAGCCCTTCAACCTGATTTGCTCATAACCATTGGTAAATCCGTGCTTTCAAAAGCATTAAAACAATTTTTACGAAAATATCCGCCTCGTTATCACTGGCACTTCCAAGAACACGGACAAGCCCCCGACACGTTTCGTTCGCTTACACACATCTTGCCGATTAGTCCTGAAAAAGGCTTGGAGTATTATCTGAGTTACACCCGAAAAAAAGTGCAAAAAGATGATTATTTCAAACTTTGGCTTTCGGAAGAACTAAAAGCTGAAAAATTTTTGGCTCAATTCTTTGAAAATCAAGAAGTTTTTAGTGAGTTTGGAGCAATGCAAGTGGTAATGAAAAATTTACCCGAAAATAGCTTTTTGCACTTAGCAAATAGTATGCCTGTAAGGTATGCCAATTATTTGAGCCTTTCACCTGAAAAAAATATTGAAGTTTTTGCCAATCGTGGCACCAGTGGTATTGATGGGAGCAACAGCACGGCTCTCGGCTCGGCAATAGCTACCGATAGACTCGTAACACTCATCACAGGCGATATGGCTTTTCTTTACGATAGAAATGCTTTTTGGCATAATCATTTGCCTGCGAATTTGCGTGTAGTAGTGCTGAACAACTTTGGAGGTGGGATTTTCCGTTTATTGCCCGAGAGTGGCAAACTGCCCGAATTAGACACTTTTTTTGAAACAAAACAAAATTCTACCACAAAGCAAGTTGCCGAAGAATTTGGCTTAGAATACCTTTTGGCTCACAATTACGAGCAACTTTCAGATGCTCTGAAAACTTTTTTTGAACCTTCGGCAAAAATTAAAATTTTAGAAACTCAAACGCAAAAATCAGATAATCAATCCTTTTTTGATTTTTTCAAAAAGGAATGGCTTAAATTTTGAAAAAAATAAAAAAATTTCAGTTACCTTTTTTACTGTTATGGTATTTACTTGGGGTAGGCGATAACTATGAAAATTCAACTCGCCTCTCTCTATCAACTTACACACAAAACTAACACCTACTTTCTCTTAAAATAATTTAGCACAAAATTAACCTATGCAAAAGGAGCTTGGAAATCAAGCTCTTGTACAACGTGAAAATTTTTTAACCGCTAACTTATTTTTATTTATGAGAAAAGTTTTTATCTTCCTATGGGTAGCAATTTTGCTATTACCAAGTTTAGTTTTTTCACAAATCTATGTATCCACTACGGGCAACGATGCTAATGATGGTCTTTCTTGGGCTACTGCGAAAGCAACTATCAATGCAGGTATAGCCACCGCTTCGGCAGGACAGACCGTGTTTATCGATAACGGCACTTATGCAGGCTGTACGCTCAACAAATCCGTGAATTTACAAGGGCAAGGAATAGGAGTAACTATCATACAAGGTGGTGGCTCAGGAAATGGTATAAACGTAACCACCAACATTTCGGGAGTTACGATTAGCAATTTGAGCATCACAAACTTCCAAATGGGAATTAACTTTGCTAACACTGCATCTACGGTTACTAACCTTACTCTGAATAACGTATCTTCAAGCGGAAATACTACTCACGGATTTTATAGCGTTGCAATAAATTTTAGTGGGCTTACTATTGCAAATTGCGAGTTCAATAATAATACTCCTAATTTTGGCAGAGGTATATGGATAACAGGCGGAACAACAAGCCACAGCAACATCATCATTACAAACTCACAATTTAACAACAATGGCTTAGTAGGTTTTGATTTGAGTTTGCATAACTCTTTGAATAATCTAACCATTACAGGTTGCGAATTTTTAGGCAATGGCGACTCAGGCATCGCTTTTTATGAAGGGCATAGCTCACCTGCAGCCAGTCAGATTGTTATTTCAAATAATGTAGTGCAAATGGTGGGCAACTCACGCTTTGGTATTGAGGTGAAAAATGCAACAGGTACAAGTTTAGAAACAGGTGCAGGGCGAGTGCTTATTTCAGACAATCGCATTTATCAGTCTTCTACGGGCAATAATTCACGAGACTTTGCGGGGATTGCCGTTATTTGTCGTAGGGAAGGTGTAGCAACATATCCCGAGCCAAGTGGAGTTGTTATCAGAAATAATCTCATAGAAAACATACAGCCCGGTGATGGTACTTGCGGTTCTTGCGGTGGAAACGTGGGCGATGGCTTCGGTATTGTAGCAGGAGGCAATAACCATAGAATTTTGTACAATACCGTTTCAGGTTGCGAAATCGGTATTCAATTGCAAGGAGGCAATGTAAATGCAGGCACATCGAGCAGTAGCCCCTCTACAACAGGACACGCCAACACTTTGTATTTTGATAGGGATAATTCCACTACTGCCAACGGCAATATTGTTCGTTACAACAACATCATAGGTTATACAGGCAAAGCCATCAGGCATTTACAAAATTCTAATTTTCTGCCAAACGATGTCAATGACTATACAGGTAACTGGCTCGGCAGTGCTACTTTTGCACTCGCTGATATTGAAAGCCGTTTAGTAAGCAATGCAGGTACAGCACCTAATTTCTTAGATTTTGCCTCTACTGCTAATAGCAATGCTGCATTCAATCCTTGGGCGGCAGTAGATTTGGACGATACCCCAGGCAACGCATCAGGGCAAAGAGGCGTACAAATTGGTAGCTCAAAAACTTATCGTGCTACTGCCACCGAACCAACTACCAGCGTTGGCGTTATCCCACAAGGTATCTTGATTGCAAACACAGCCTTTAAAGATATATTAGACATTCGTACAGGGGCTTATCCCATCAATGCGAATGTTTCGGTCAATAAAGCTATTCATTTACTTGGTAACGGGGGCAGTGGAACGAGTCCTACACTTACGATGGTTGCTCCTTGCGAAAGTATCCTTGTTGCCGCTGCTCCTAATATTACCATAGAATATTTGCATTTGCAAGTAAATGGTGCAGGTGGAACAGCTACCAATGGCAGACACGGTATTTTCGTTGATAATCACGGAATACCGCTTTCTTACAATAACTTAGAAATTTTACGCAATTTTATTGAGAACATCAATCCTGCTCCCAATACTATTGATGCTAATGCTTATGGCATACGTTTGTCGCTTAATCCTATCATCGCTTTTACCCCTGGTGATAACAACATCAAAATTGAGAATAACATCATTTCGGTCAATCCTGCTACGCAAGCCTTTTTCGGAAGAGCTATTCGTAGTGTAGGTAATTTTGGCGTTATCCAAAACAATACCATTCAGGCAGGAGGGCTGTATGGTATCCAGTGGGGCGATATTAGTGGAAATACACTTATCCAAGGCAATACCATTTCCTCAAATGCACAAGCAGGTATAGAGTTAAATATTCCCGTGGCAAATACTACACACATTATTCAGAATAACATTTTATCAGTACCACCAGCACTTGCCGCTTCCTCACAATCTTTTTCAGTAATAGAAATCAAAGACAACTACAATGCTAACGCAGTAGTGAATATCCTAAACAACACTATCACAGGACACCCCAACGCAGGTATTTTCTTGGGGCGTTCGAGCAATGTAAATATCGTAGGCAATACCTTCACACCTTTTGTAAATTCCACTACCTACAATCATATTGTTGTTTCTACTAAAAATAGAACTACCGCTGCCTCGGCGGGTCCCGCTCTGACGAGCCAAAATATCAGCATACGTGGCAATGATTTTCAGTCTGGCACGGTGCCTGGTGGTGTAGGGATAGCTTTTGCCAATCATCACAGCGGAGCAGTGCCTGCATTTAGCAACATCACTATCGGAACGCCTGCCCAAAGAAATCAATTCGGACCCAATATGGCTCGTTTCATTGCCTTAGACCCTTACTATGGCAATACCACAAGTGCCTCATTAACCCTACCTTTGGGAACTTTTCCAAATCCTTATGCCGCTCTATGGACTGGCTCGCCTGTTACCACGATGGCAAGTGTTACCGAAAACTTTAATGCCGTAGAAAACGAATTTGATGTAGGCACAGGACTAAAAACACCTGCCACAATGACCAACCCCGAACTGATTCTATTAGAAAATCGTATTCAGCATACAATTGATTACGGACCTTTGGGCTTTGTAACCGTAAAACCTAATCACGTGTTCGTTACACAACAAAGTTTTATTGCTCCTGCTTTTACTGTTCAGCCTCGTATTCGCAGGGCTACAAACGTAATCAATGCCGATGGCTTTACGCTCAACGTAGAAGAAGGGGCTTACAACGACGATGGCTCTGCCACCGACCGACCGCTCACTGCCTTCAATACCGATTTTGTTCCCGTAGGGGCAAATCCTGTCATCAGCAAAAATTGGGAAATGAACGGCACTGCCAAAACCCTCAACCTCTTAGGCGACTTGACCATCGATAATCAAGTTATTTTTAACAATGGCTTTATTCAAACTAATGCTAATACGCTTAACTTTACACCTATTGCCATAGACCCTGCTGCTAATCCCACTACCGTAGGCGAAAAAGCAAATAGCCGTATCTTAGGCAGAGCCAGAACTATCCGAAACGTTGGTACAAGTGCTTACGATTTCTTAGGACTAAATTTACCCGCAGGAGCTGACTTAGGTATATTAGATTTGTTGCGAGTGTCAGATGTAGCAGGTATTGTTACTACGCCTTCGGGCATTTCTATTGCTTGCACTTGGCACATCAACCCTTCTGTTACAAATGGTAGAAATGGCGTTGAGTTTCGTTGGTTGCCTGCTATCAATAACGGCAAAAATGTGGCACAATTACAAGCCTGGCGTTACAATGGCACCGATTGGGAGCCTCGCGGTCCGCAATTTTCAGCACCTTCTACTTCGCCGCTCATCACGAGTGTGCCTATCAACGTAACGCAATTTTCACCTTGGACAATCTCCGATGTGCTAAATCCTCTGCCTGTAGAATTGCTCGCCATAAAGGCTTATTGGAATGCTCGCAACATTCCCGAAGTAGAATGGCAAACTGCTGCCGAAATACAAGCCGATTACTTTGATGTTGAAAGAAGCTATAATGCCTCTGATTTTGTAAAAATTGGCACCGTACCTGCCAAGGGTAGCAATAGTACATACATTTTTGAAGATAAACAATTTAGCACGAAGGCAAATGTTATCTATTACCGTTTGCGTCAGGTAGATAAAAACGGCAAATTCACTTATTCGCGTGTAGTTTCGGTAGGCAGAGAGGCAAACAGCCGATTTGTTCCTAAGGTATATCCTAACCCTACGTCAGGAACGATTTTTGTAGAAATGCTTGTAGAAGAACCTACCGTGATGCGTGTAACAGATATGTACGGAAAAGAGCATCATCGTTTTGTGATTTCAGCGACCGAGAGCAAGTTTGATGTAGGGGATTTGTCCAAAGGAGTGTATTTCTTGCAATTTGAAACGAAAAACGGAACAAACATCATCAAATTAGCCGTACAATAACCTTTCGGTAAGCACTCTTACGCAGAACCTCCCACAATACTTTGGGGGAGGTTTTGGTATTTTTGAGGTAAATATTTTACTATCAATTTTTTGCTTATATTTGCCACCAAAAATTTGGTTTCATCAAAAACATATCGCAATGTCATATCAGAAAATTGTAGAACTACTCGGCTCGGAAGCAGAAAGTTTGCTTCAACATCAATCAAAAACTATTGATAAAAGTCTTTTGCACCCGCCTCGTCCTACTTTTGTAGATGAGGTATATGCACACTCAAACCGCAATGTGCAAGTATTGCGTAGCTTGCAGACTTTGTTCGGCACAGGCAGATTAGCCAACACAGGTTATTTGTCTATTCTTCCCGTAGACCAAGGCATAGAGCATAGTGCAGGGGCTTCATTTGCTCCTAATCCGATTTATTTTGACCCCGAAAACATCATCAAACTTGCCATCGAGGGCGGTTGTAGTGCCGTTGCTACTACCTTTGGCAATTTGGCGATTATGTCCAGAAAGTACGCACATAAAATTCCTTTTTTGGTGAAAATCAATCACAACGAACTGCTTACCTATCCCAACAAATACGACCAAATTATGTTTGGCTCGGTGCGTGAAGCGTGGAATCTGGGGGCAGTTGCCGTAGGAGCAACCATTTATTTTGGCTCTGAGGAGTCTTCAAGACAAATTATGGAAGTTGCCGAAGCCTTCGAAGAAGCTCACGAATTGGGTATGGCTACCGTGCTTTGGTGTTATGCTCGTAATAGTGCTTTCAAAAAAGATGGCACCGACTACCACGTAGCCGCCGATATTACAGGGCAGGCAAATCATTTGGGCGTTACGATACAAGCCGATATTATCAAGCAGAAACTACCTGAAAATAACGGTGGTTTTACGGCTCTCAATTTCGGAAAAACTCACAAGAAAATGTACGAACAACTCACTTCCGAACACCCGATTGACTTGTGCCGCTATCAAGTTGCCAACTGCTATATGGGTAGAATTGGCTTAATCAACTCGGGCGGAGAGTCAAAAGGGGCTTCGGATATGGCTGAGGCTGTCAGAACGGCTGTTATCAATAAGCGTGCAGGCGGTACAGGCTTAATTATGGGACGCAAAGCCTTCCAAAGACCTATGAATGAAGGGGTAGAGTTGCTCAATGCCGTACAAGATGTCTATTTGACAAAAGAAATAGATTTGGCATAAATTGTTGTTGCTGTAGATACGCAATTTGTAGATACGCACTGCAGTGCGTATCTACAAATTGCGTATCTACAAATTGCGTATCTACCACAAACATTTGTCATAAACATTTTTATACAAATCTACGCCTTTCTGCAAATCAAAATACTCTTGGGCAATGGCTCTAAGTGAATGTGGTGAAATTTGAAGTAAATCGGGAATACTTGCGATAGCTTCTTGCATAGCTTGTGTATCAAGGTTTTTTAAGATTTTTCCGAAATTGTATTTTTGAGCCAAAAACTGGTGGTCGCCGATGTCGTTGGTAATAATAGGTATTCCCATTGCTAAGATTTCAGCCATTTTCGTTGCCGAAGAGGCTTTTTTAGAATAAGCATCTTTGATGAAAAAAATTGAAAAATGGCTTTCAGCCAGAAACAAAGGAACTTGCTTGCGGTCTGCCTTTCGGATTTGAATTTGAGCCAAAGGCAAATTTAATTTTTGTGCTTTCTGCAAAATAAAATCGGGGTTTTCGGCTGTAATGAACGAAAAAATTGCCTTAGGATAAACTTTTAGCAATTCCTTGTAAAAAACTAACATTTCATCAAGCAGATACCACGTTCCGATAGAACCTAAGTAACTCATCGTAAGTTCTTTGTTTTTAGGTATTTGTGTTTGAGGGCAAAATACTTCGGTATCAACACAGCAAGGGATTACCTCGATGGGTGTCTGTTCAAAGCCTTTCCACTGCCAGATTTCTTGTTTGGCGTTGTGTGTAAGCGAAATGGTATAGCTTGCTTCTTGCAAAAAGATTTTTTCTTTCTGCTTAAAAAAATGATAAATTTGTCGGTAAAGGGGATTTTTCAAGTTCCACAAGCCGCCATCAAGGCGTTCATCAGCCCAGAAACCTCGCATATCAAAAATGAAAGGAATTTTATATTTTTTCTTTAATTGCAAAGCAATTAAAGCACTTAGGTAGCTTCGGGCGTGAGTAAGTTGGAAAGGATTTTGGTGTAAGATTTTCTCGGCTTGTTGGTGTATTTTCCATAAATCCCAGAGGGTAGAGAGTATGGGTGGTTTTTTGGTGTAAGTAATCGGCTGCCAACGGATAACCCAATCCTTTATTTGCTCTTGTATAAGATGTTTCTTTGCCTCAAAATTTTCGGCTTTTTCAGCCGAAATGATACTAAAATGGTAGCCATACTGCTTAGAAAGCCCTATAATATAGGGTAATATTTGCGATTGCCCCAGTGGGTCGGTTAAGCCATCGTAGGAAAGGTATAGGATATGTTTTGCCACAAAACAAAAAATTTAATAAAATACTTTGAAAATAAAAGAAACTTTTTGCATCTTCGTTGCTATAATTTACGTACAAAAACCAAAAATCTATAAAAAACAGCTTTGGAAATCATATTTGCAGACGAAACCGTTAGCATTGCCTACAACCGAGAAAATGCGTACTTGCTCATAGACTTTCAGGCGTATGAGGCTTGTAGGGAGGTCTATCAGCGTATTTTGGAAGATGCGTTGAGCTTAGTTAGTTTCAAAGATGCACAAAAGATAATTTTTGACCAAAGTAAAAAGTCTTTTTTTAGAAAAGAAGACACACAATGGGCTTTTTATCATTGGCTACCACAACTTGCTAAGTTTTTGGGTAGCCAAGCTAAATTGGCAGTTATTTTGCCTAAGAAATTTTATTTTCCGTTGGAGCATAGCTCCAAATCTAAATATCCTTTTCAGAATAAGGCTTTCACTTCGCTCAAAGAGGCAGAAAATTGGCTCAAAAGTTAGGATAGTGTAGATAATTTAGACACAAGAGGCAAGATAGCCCACGGTTTAAACCGTGGGCTATCTTTACAACACAATCAAAAAATAAGAAAAATTTTGCAACTGCGTTGCATTTTTGTTATATTTGCAACCTTATTGCATTATAGCTTATGCCAAGATTGTTACTATTTTTATGTTTGCTTTTGTGTTTTTTTGATGCTTGGGGGCAATGTGTCGGCAGTATTCACGGACATCTTCACGAGAAAAACTCAAAGATTTCCCTTGCCGATATAAACATTTTTTTGATGGAACAAAACAAAATTATCCAAACAGACAAGCAAGGAGAGTTTTTGTTTTCGGGCATTTGTGAAGGAAATTATCACTTGGAGATTTTCGGAGAGGGTTACGATACCATACGTCTCAAAGTGAGTATCAGCAAAAAAAGATTACATTTTCACAAAGACATTTTTCTTGTAAAAAGCACCGATATTTTGGAAGCTATCAGCGTTGAGGCAAGCCGTGAGGCGGCTATCAGTACGCAAGTAGAACAAAAAATTACAGAAAAAGAATGGGACAATCTGCGTGGAAAACCTTTGGGCGAAATGCTTAAAAGCATCGCAGGCGTGCAGACACTCAACACAGGGGCAGGCATTAGCAAACCAATGATACACGGCTTGCATAGCCAAAGAGTGCTTCTACTCAATAATGGCGTAAGACAAGAAGGGCAACAATGGGGCGAAGACCACGCTCCCGAAATAGATGCTTTTTCGGTAGAAAAAGTAAGTATCTTGAAAGGTGCCGCAGGTGTGCGTTACGGCTCCGATGCCGTAGCAGGAGTAGTTTTGCTCAATCCGAGACCGATGCCTACCAGCCACAAAATAACAGGCAAAGCCTACTTGATAAGCCATAGCAACAGCCGAATGGGAAATGTAGCCCTACTCACCGAAAAAGCCTTCGGCAAACATTGGGCTTGGCGTTTGCAGAGTTCAGCTAAAAGAGGGGGAGATTTCCAATCGCCTACGTATGTGCTTTCTAATACAGGTATCCGAGAACTCAATTTTGCAGGTGCTTTGGCATACACTACCGAAAAATTTCAGGCAAAGGCTACTTTAAGCCGTTTTGCTTCGGATATAGGTATTCTGAGAGCCTCACATACAGGCAATATCAACGATTTGGCAATTTCTATACAAAGACCGCAACCTTGGTACGTTCAGCCTTTTACTTACCAAATCAATAATCCGAGGCAAAATATCGTTCATTATTTAGCCAAATTAGAAACTGAATTTGATTTGAGCCATTTGGGCAAGTTAGAATTGCAATATGCGTATCAGCACAACATACGTAAAGAATATGACATCAGGCGGGGCGGACGCTCTACAATGCCTGCTCTTTCGCTATTGCTTCAAACCCATACGCTTGATGCAGTTTTAGAGCACCACGCTTGGCGAGATTTCAGAGGTAGCCTCGGATTAAATACGCTGTTTCAGACCAACTACAACGTTCCTGAAACAGGCATCATTCCACTGCTTCCCGATTTTACGAACTTTATGCAAGGTGTGTTTTGGATAGAAAAATTCATCAAGAAAAACTACGAATTAGAATGGGGCTTGCGGTACGATTTTCGCTATACACAAGTGCGTACTTTTATCCAAAACCGAGAGTATATCAAGCCTGAATACAATTTTCACTTTGCTACGGCTACGTTGGGATACAGCTATTATGGCAAAGAAAACTTTACTTTCAAAACCAACATCGGAGCAACTTTTCGCCCACCTCATACGGCAGAGCTATTCAGCCAAGGTTTGCATTTGGGCATAGGAAATTTGCAAGAAGGTTTGCTTTTTGAAAATGGCTTTATCAATCCTGACAAAAATTTTCAGATAGAAAAAGCCTACAAGTGGATAGCTAATGCTATTTACAAAAGAAAAAATTGGGAATTAGACCTTAGCCCTTATTATAGTTTTATTGATGATTTTATTTACCTTACGCCTACTGATATTCGCCTGACTATACGTGGTACTTTCCCTGTTTTCAATTATCGTCAAGATGCCGTACTGATGCGTGGTGTAGATTTGATGAGCCGTTATCGGATAAGTAAATTCTACTGGGAAAGTAAATGGGCATATCTGAAAGCCGATTTAGCAAAAGATGGCAGTCCGCTTATCAATATGCCACCTTTACGCATTGAAAATAAATTGGCTTTTCTGCAAAAAGAATGGAAAGGCTTAAAAAATATAGAAACTTACATCAGCCTTTTGAATGTCGCCCGCCAACACAACGCTCCGCGTGTAGTAAATCCTGAAGTTTTTGAGGGCATTAGTGCCGAAGAGAAAGAGCAAATTCTTAGCAAAGGTAATTTTGATTTTATGCAAGCACCCGCAGGTTATTTTTTGCTTGGAGCTGGTATAGAGTTTGATTATCAGAAATTTAGATTTTCTATGAAAGCTGAAAATATTTTGAACACCATTTACAGAGATTACCTCAATCGTTGGCGATACTATGCCAATGATTTGGGGCGTAATTTTATTGTTCAACTCAATTATAGTTTTTAGTTTTTATACCTGAACAAAAGTGGTTTTTCAAAAATTTCTTTAAAAAAACCTATTTTTCCTGTGCGTTGAGCGTGTTCATTGAGCGAAGCCGAAATGAGCCGAAATGAGCCGAAACGCACAAGAAAAACAAAACCAAATTATTTTGAGTATATGTTTAACCTTTAAAACCATCAATTTTTTATGAAATCATTACACAAAATTTTCGGACTTTTTCTGGCAGCCATCTTGGTGCTGGGAGCTTGTAAGAAGAAAGATGACCCTGAACCTGTCAATGAGCAGGAAGTTATTACGAAAGTAACTTTACGTTTTGTGAATGTAGCTAATGCTTCGGAGGTAGTCAATATGGTTTGGGACGACAGCGATGGCACAGGTGCAAATCTTCCCACCATTACAGGCGGTACACTGAAAAGAAATACGACCTACGATATCAGTATCACGGTTTTGGGTGAGGGAGGTAAAGACATAACCCAAGAAATCAAAGATGAAGATGATGAGCATCAGTTTTACTTTGGCTTTTCAACAGCTACACTTTTTAGTTTTTTCGAGTATCGCGATAAAGACAAAAACAATCAGCCACTTGGTTTGCTCACAAGAGCAACCACCATCAACAACAGCAGCGGAGGTAATTTGCAGGTCATTTTGGTACACAAACCCACAAAATCGCAAAATATAACTGCTACACCTTGGGTTTATACGCCTACTGTGGGTGGCGAGCAAGATTTCAATATTATTTTTCCAGTAGTTGTTGAGTAAAGTTTTGGTTTTGAAAGTTGTTAATTTTGCAAGTTTAACAACTTTCAAATTTACACAATTTTTATTATGATATTCTCTGCCTCTGATTTGCGTAGTGAAAGCATCGTATCTTGCAAACGGATATTAACAGGGTCGCCGAGTGGGGCTTTGCTAACGATTTCTATAAGACTTTGGGGTAATAAGCCCATTTCCAATACTTTCAAGAAAATTTCTTCTTGAAGGAAATTCTGAATAACTGCTTTTTGTCCTACTTTGAGTTCTGAAAGTCTAAGCATTTTGTTTTTTGCTCAAATCTAAATAAAATTTTGAGAAGTCTAACAAAATATGGCTAATTGGTTTGACCTAAATTTTTATTTTTTGCTGTTTCTGCGATAAAATCAATAATTTTTCGTGTGGCTTGGCGTGCTTCTTTTACTTGGTCGTACATCACATGCCACACGTGAGGCATTCCTTTCCAAATTTCTAATTTGCTTTTTACTCCTGCTGAAAGAAGTTTTTTGTGCAATTCATTTACCTCATCAAAAAACAGGTCGTCTGTGCCTTGTTGTATGTAGATAGGTGGCAGCCCTGCTAAATCAGCGTATAGAGGAGAGATAAAAGGATTTGTAGCAGACTCTCGTCCTATGTAAAGATGAACCAACATTTCTAAATCTTTTTTTCGCATAATCAGGTCGCGATGAGCAAGACGAGTAAGGGAGGATTGTTGGAGTGTCAAATCTACCCAAGGGGCTATCAGGATAGCGGCTTGGGGCATCGGGATATTTTCCTCACGCATTTTGAGCATAATAGAAAGACACAAACCACCGCCTGCCGAATCGCCAAGTAAAAAGATATTTTTTCCTGAATGATGCTCTAAAGCCCATTCGTAAGCACTAAGAGCATTACTGGGAGCAGTAGGGAAGGGATGTTCGGGAGCTTGTTGATAGGCTACCGCCAAAATCGGAATATTACCCAACTCTACCACCCTACTTAGCCAAGCCCGATAGGTGTCCAAACTTCCAACACAATAGCCTCCACCGTGAAGAAATACAATTAGATTTGATGTATCGGCATCGGCGGTGGTGTAATATTCACAAGAAACACCATTTGCTCCAAGCTGACTTATAGCTGTTTTTTTAGACATTTTGGTAAAACGACCTATACGCCGAAATCTTTGGCGGGCAGTTTGCAAGGTAGGTAATTGCTCGCCACGAAGCCAGCGAAGTGTTTTGAGAGTAACACGCATCATTTGCAAGGGAAAACTCATAATTCCATTATTTTGATTGCTTTATTTAACCAAAATAACGTATTTTTGTTGTAAATTCGTACTTTGTTTTGCCAATCAAGTAAAAATGCTTATCCAACTTTCTCAAATCAAAAAAACTTACATTACAGAACACGTAGCCACCGATGCCCTCAAAGGTATCAACCTGAATATTCAGGAAGGGGATTTTTTAGCTGTGATGGGACCTTCGGGTTGTGGAAAATCAACTTTACTCAACATTATAGGGCTTCTGGACGTAGCCACCGAAGGAGAAGTACTTTTTAAGGGGCAAAAAATGAGCAGACTAAGTGAAAAACAAAGAGCCGATTTCAGAAAAAAACATATTGGCTTTATTTTTCAAAATTTTAACTTGATAGACGATTTGTCTGTGTTTGAAAATATTGAACTTCCTTTAGTATATCTGTCGTATCCGAGTAAGGAGCGAAAAAGAATTGTGGAAGATTTGATGCGGCAACTCAAAATATCCCATAGAGCCTCTTATTATCCTCGTCAGCTTTCGGGTGGGCAGCAGCAAAGGGTAGCAATTTGCAGGGCTTTGGCAGCCCAACCCGATTTGCTCTTGGCTGATGAACCTACGGGTAACTTGGACTCACAGAATAGCGAAGAAGTAATGCAAATCCTTTGGCAACTCAATCAGCAAGGTACTACTATCGTAATGGTTACGCACTCCTTGCAAGATGCCGAATATGCCCACCATATTGTTAAATTACTTGATGGACAGATAGTTGGCAAACAGCAAAACCAAGTTCAAAGAGTTTGATACTAAAAGTGGCAATATATTTGCGTGCAGAAATAAGCTAAATTCCTTCAAAATGAAACGCACTCTTTACTTTTTTATGACTGCTTGCTTCTTGTTTCTGTCATCTTGCGAGGAGGACAAAAGTTTGGATAAGGTAAAACCTTATCAAGGACCAATGATTGAAAGCCTGCAAATTGAAACGCTTTACAGCGACTCGGCAAAACTAAAAATGCGTATCAAAGCCCCTAAACAACAACAACTCCAAAATGGAAACCTTATCTATCCCGAAACAATAGAAGTGTATTTTTACAACGAAAAAAAGCAAGAAAGTTCGAAACTTACAGCTCTACAAGGTTTTTATGACAAACAGAAAAACCTCTATACCGCCAAAGGAAAAGTAGTGGTGAAGGATTTTTTGGAAGATAAAACGCTCAAAACCGAGTTGTTACATTGGTCACCCAACGAAAAACGCATTTTTACCGACAATTTCGTGGTGATAGAAAGTGGTGAAAATGTAGTAAAAGGTGAAGGCTTTACGGCAAGTCAGGACTTTCAATACTACAAAATTCTCAAACCTACGGGTTCGGGAATTATCAAGAAAAAACAAAATTAAGTACTTAGTCGTCCCTTAAAAAGTGGATAATAATTTGATTATCAATAATATGTTTTAAAAAAGTTTGTAAAAATACTGCAAGTTTTTGTATCTTTATGCTGAAAAACTTGCAAATAAATTGTATGCTTCCTAAGAAAAAAGAAAGTGGTCAATTGTGTCTGTTTTTTAGTTTTGCAGACACCCTAATTCAAAAGCACCCACTTTACATTTTAGTCAATCAGATTGACTGGTCAGTTTTTGAAAAGACCTTTTCCCCTTTGTATAGTGCAGATAAAGGCAGACCTGCCAAACCGATTCGCTTGATGGTGGGGCTATTGCTACTCAAACATATTCGTAATCTTTCAGAAGCCAAGACTTACTACCAAAAGCAAAAACTCAGCCAAGCTCACAGAAAGAGAGCGGGTATTGAGCCAGTCATAGGACATCTCAAAACTGACCACCGATTAAAGAGGATTTTCTATAAGGGAGTGCTTGGTGATAAGGTCAATATTATGTTGGCAGCAGCGGCTTTTAACTTCAAAAGAATGATGAACCGATACAAGATATTTTTTTGGCTCTTTTTTCAGAGAGTTTTTCACACTTTTTATCGCTTGGCAGGATACTTTTTCTTTACAAAAAAAATCAAAATGACTTTTTCAGGGACAACTACATAGCTTTCTGTTTGCTGAAGATTTACCAAAGAATGGGAAACGTATTCTTTTTTGGCAGGAACAAAAAATCTCAAAACGTCTGTTTGCACCCAAAGCCCGATTTTTTCAAAATGAGTTTTCTGAAAAGTCTGAGGCGTAGTAGGATAGATGTAATTTTTGTACAAAGGAGTTTGTATGCCTTGCGTAGCGTTGTTTCGTACTTGCTGAAAATGTTTTTCAGCTCTTTCGGTGGGGTCAAAAATATAAATGTACGGATTGTAACGATTAGCGATTTCTACATCTAAGGAAATATCTTCGCCTGCTCCTACCGAGTAGTAAATCGCCTCTGGGTGCAACAGCCCTTCGGGTACAGCGTAGCCTCCGTAATCTGTCCCTAAAATGCTTTGCTTAGGGAGGGGAGTTACTTGTAAACGTAGGCTTGGCTCAGTCCATTTTTTTATTTTTCGTTTAATGAACTGCAAGGGCATCATTTCACTTGCTTTTTATTGAACAATACCTCATAAGCAATGTACGCTCCTACGCCTATGAGAGCCACCCAAAAAAGCCAACTAAATATCTTAGCAACAAATTTGACCAATATGAAGCCTATCACAAGGGCTACGGCAATTTTAAGGATTTTTTCTGCGTTCATAATAATAAATTTTCTCTGCAAGATACAAATAAAAACGACATAAAAAACAAAAATCTTCTTTGACTACCAATCAATGGGTTTTAGCCCTTTACTAGTCAAATAGGCATTTGTTTTGCTAAAATGTTTGTTTCCTGCAAAACCCGTAGCCAGAGGCGAAGGGTGAGGAGCTTCTAAAACTAAATGCTTATTTTTATCCACTACCGAGCCTTTTTTTTGTGCATACGCTCCCCAAAGCAGAAAAACAACATTTTCTTTTTTTTCGGAGATTACCTTTACAACGGCATCGGTAAATTGTTCCCAACCTTTTTTTTGGTGCGAACCCGCCTCGCCTGCCCTTACGGTAAGAGTCGCATTGAGCAACAATACGCCTTGCTCTGCCCAACGCTCTAAGTTTCCCGATTTAGGGATTTCTTTGCCCAAATCTTCTCTAATTTCCCTAAAAATATTCACCAAGGAAGGAGGAATTTTTACGCCGTCGGCTACCGAAAAGCATAATCCGTTGGCTTGCCCCTCGCCGTGGTAGGGGTCTTGCCCCAAAATAACTACTCTACAAGCCTCAAAAGAGCATTTCTCGAAGGCATTGAATATTTTACTGCCCGGTGGATAAACCTTTTTAGTCTGATATTCTCCTTTTACAAACTCGACCAATTTTTTGAAATAGTCTTTTTCAAATTCTTCTTGCAAATGAATTTTCCAAGACTCAGAGATTTTTACGTTCATACAAAAGTTTTTTTTTCAAAAATTTTTTTCAAAAATCTGTTTTTCTGTTGGTGTGTTCGTTGAGCGAAGCCGAAACGAACAATATGCACCGACTACTCTCTTGTTCGTTGAGCGAAGCCGAAACGAACAATATATCCTAACTACTCTTTTTTAGGTTCTATAATGAGGCGATTGCTTTTGTCGTAGCTGAAATAGCTCGAAACCCAACTCAAAAACACGAAAATCCTATTTCTGTACCCTACTAAAGCCATCAAATGTACAAAGAGCCAAGCCACCCAAGCGAAAAAGCCTTGAAACTTCACAAAACTCAAATCTACTACGGCTTTATTTCTGCCGATAGTAGCCATACTTCCCAAATCTTTGTATTTGAATGGTGTAAGATTTCCTTCTTTTTTGAGAATTTTCTTGAAATTTTTGGCTAAGTTACTTGCTTGCTGAATGGCGGGCTGTGCGACCATAGGATGCCCCTTAGGGGTTTCTTCGGTAATCATACAAGCCAAGTCTCCGATAGCAAAAATATTTTCGTAACCTTCTACTCTGTTGAAAACATCTACTTTCACTCTACCATTCGGTAAAATAACATCTTCTTTCAGTCCTTTTATCGGGTTGCCTGCTACACCTGCCGCCCAAAGTAGTGTTTTGCTGATGAGGGTTTCGCCATTGCTAAGCGTTACGGTATAACCATCGTAGCTTTTTACCGAAACCCCCAAATGTACTTTCACGCCCATTTTTTCTAAATATTCAAGAGCTTTCTTTGAGGCAATGTCCGACATTCCCCCCAATAGTTTTGGGGAGGCTTCTATCAGATGAATATCCATTTCTACTAAATTCAGTTCTTTGTAGTCTGTTGGGAAAACGTGTTTTTCTAATTCTGCCAATGCTCCTGCCACTTCTACCCCTGTGGGGCCGCCTCCTACAATCACATAATCCATTAGGCTATTGCGTAGTTCGGTGTCGCTGGTGAGTAGGGCTTCTTCAAAATTTTTGAGAATATGATTGCGAAGGCTAATAGCATCTTCGATGGTTTTGAGAGCAAAAGAATTTTTCTCGATTTCTTTCATTCCATAATAATTCGTAACTGCTCCTGTTGCCATTACGAGGTAGTCGTAGCTAATTTCTCCTACGGAGGTTTCTATGATATTTCGTTCGGGAACAATATTTTTTACTTCTGCAAAGCGAAAAATGAAATTTTTTTGTTTTCCCAAAGCCTTCCGAAATGGATAGATAATAGAAGCTGTTTCTAAACCCGAAGTAGCAACCTGATACAACAGAGGTTGAAAAGTATGGTGATTGTGTTTGTCTAACAAAACTACTTGGCAGGGGTGCTTTGCCAAAGATTTGACTAATTGCAAACCAGCAAAGCCGCCCCCCACAATTACAATGCGAGGTAGGGAGGTTGAAGGAATTTGAGCAGATTTCATACAGATAAAATATTTTGGTGGCTGAAAGATAGAAGATGCTTAATTAGTTATTTTTTTTGAAAAAATAACAAGTTTTTACTATTTTTGTTGAAAATCCTTATCCAAAAACCTCCAACAAAGAATTTATGAGTTTTGAAACCAAAGGTAAAATAGTAAAAATATTAGAGCCTCAGACAGGCACCAGCAAAAATGGAGAATGGAAAAAACAAGATTTCATTGTTGAAACAGCAGAGGCTTACCCCAAAAAAATATGTTTTAGCATTTGGAATGATAAAATGAGCCTCTTGGACGGAGTAGAGGTAGGAGACGAAGTAAGAGTAATGTTCAATGTGGCTTCAAGAGAATACAACAACAAATGGTACAGCGATATTACGGCATACCAATTGGATAATATGTCGAAAAAAGAGTACGATAGCCATATTTCTTCTCCACCCAACAAACAGGAAACAAATAGCCTGAATTTAGATGTGTTGGCTGCTTCCGAAGATAACGAAGACCTACCATTCTAAAAAAAACCTTTTTTTCTAAAAAAATCAAAAAAAAATTATTTATTTTTGCGTTCTTACGATAATTTCATTAAAATCATAATCAATTATGCAAAATTTCATTCGTTTCGTTCTTTTCTTGGGGCTTGCTTTCCTTACTGCTTGTGGGGGCTTCAAGCAAGGATACAAAAAATACGACCAAGGAGAGTATCAAGATGCTATTGATATTCTCAAAAAGGCTCATGCCCAAAAGCCCGATGACCCGCTGATAAACTTTTATTTGGCTCAATCGTACAGAAAATCTAATCGCCTACGTGAGGCAGAGGAATATTATGCCAAAGTGTATAATAAAAAAATCCCTAAAATACACTACGAAGACCACGAAGACGATGCTAAATTTTATTATGCAGTAGTATTGGAAGAGAACGGAAAGATAGAAGAAGCTAAAAAGCAATACGAAAACTACATAAAAAAAGGTAAAAATAGAGCATACAAGGCTCGTGCCCAAAGAGAATTGAAAAATTTTGAACAAAGAGCAGAGTTAGAAAAAATACAGACTTTTTACGAGGTTACACCGCTTGAAAATATCAACACCAATGGAGCAGAGTTTGGACCTGTGATTTATCAGGACAAACTCGTTGTCACTGCTTCAAGAGATAAACTAAGAGAGTCGGATTTGAACGGGCAAAAAAACTTAGGAATCTACTCTATCCCACTGACAGACCTCAAAAGTGGTTCAAATAAACTCACCATTTTTGACCCCAATATCCACAAAGACAATGTCAATGAGGGTACGCCTACTTTCTCGCGTGATGGCAAAACTATGATTTTTTCACGTGGAGCTTCTATCAGCCGCCGTAAGGGTCCGAAAAATATGAAATTATACATCTCGGAGTTGGGTAGTGATGGCAACTGGTCTGAGCCTCGTTTGCTTGAAGGTGTAAGTAGCGGCGACAACGAGTCTTTCTACGGAAAACCCACTTCTAAATCCAAACCCAAAGCCGATGCTTGGGACTCTCACCCTTGCCTTTCGCCCGATGGCACAAAACTTTATTTCGTTTCCGATAGAGAAGCCGACGATAAAGGTACGAAATCTTTTGGCAGACACGACATCTACGTTGCCGAGAAGAAAAAAGATGGCACTTGGGGTAATGTTCGCAATCTTGGTAAAGAAATCAATACCGAAGCCGACGAGTATTTTCCTTATGTAGCTCCTGATGGCAGATTGTATTTCTCCTCCGACGGACACCCCGGACTCGGCGGGCTTGACATCTTCGTTGCCGAAAGAAAAGACGGTAAAATTACCGTAGAAAATGTTGGACAGCCCATTAACTCGGCTTTTGATGACTTCGGAATCGTTTTTACAAGCGATACAGAAGGATTTTTCAGTTCTAATCGTGCCGAAGGAAAAGGCGATGATGATATTTTCGCTTTTGCTGATAAAAGACCAAAAGAACGAATCGTAAATTACTCAGTACGTTTCAGAACAATAGGTGTGAAGTTAGACGAAACCGAAGTACCTCTGCCCAAAGTACGTGTGCAAATTCTTGATGATAACGATAAGGTAATCCAAGAACTTTACTCTAACGACGAGGCTCTCACTGAGGTAATTCCCGTGAAAGACGATAAATTAGCTTTCAAAGTAAAAGGAGATGTAACCGAGCAAAAGTTGAACTACTTGGCAGCTCGTAATGACTTTGCAGTTGTCAAAATCCCTGAAAAATACTTACCTCCACGTGCCGTTATTGATACGACTTTCATCTATGACTTAAAACTTCAAGAATTTGCTCCTGATAAAACCAAGTTTGAGGTCAATGTACTTTACGATTTCAACAAATGGAATATACGCCCCGATGCCGCCAAAGTGCTTGATGAACTTATCACTTTCCTCAAAGACAATCCGAATGTAAAAATAGAGCTTGGCTCACATACCGATGCGGTGGGTACTATTCCCGATAATGATTTGCTCTCCAAAAGGAGGGCAGAGTCTGCTGTTGAATATATCGTTACAAAAGGCGGATTTGACAAAAATAAAATTATCCCACAAGGATACGGAGAGTTAGTTCCCAAAGTTGTAACCAAAGAACTTGCCGAACAATACGACTTCCTCAAAGAAGGCGATATTCTTGATGAGGCGTTTATCAATAAGTTTAAAGATAAAAAAACTCGCGATTTGCTCCATCAACTTAACCGCCGAACTGAAATACGGATTTTATCAAACTAAAAAAACAAGCGTGTAGCCAACAACTACACGCTTACTTTTTACAACATTTCGCAAATGTATTGCGTTATTTTCTTGATAATTACTAAATCCTAAAACAACCTAAACAAAATGATGTACCAATCTATTTCATTGGCTTTTATTTTTGCTTTTTTTGCCTTTTTTGTTTCTTATGCTCAAGAACTACCACAAGCAAGCCCTGTTTCTAAACTTGAGCAACGTATCGGGCTTACCGACGTAACCATTCGCTACTCACGTCCCAGCGTGAAAGATAGGAAAGTCTGGGGCGAACTTGTCCCTTATCGGGCTGTTTGGCGTACTGGTGCCAATGCCTGCACGGTTATGAGTTTTTCGGATAATGTGAGCATAAACGGACAAACTTTGCCCGCAGGTGAGTATTCATTTTTTACTATTCCTACTGAAAACGAATGGACGATAATTTTTAACAAAAACACAAAACTTTGGGGGAGCGACGGCTACAAGCAAGAAGAAGATGTACTCCGATTGAACGTAAAGCCTGATATGAACGCCCCTTTTACTGAAACAATGCTTTTTGCTTTTGATAACATCAAAATAGATGGAGCGGATTTGCAATTGATGTGGGCAAATATGAAACTCTCTTTTCGTATCGCTACCGATACCGATGCCAAAGCCCTTGCCAATATCAAAAAAGCCGTAGTAGAAGCCGAAAACACTTACAGAACCTACAATGCTTCGGCTACCTACCTGCTCGATGCGGGCAGAGACCTTCCGCAAGCCTTGGATTGGGCTAAAAAATCGGTAGCGATGCAAGAGAAGTTCTGGAATCTCTATACGCTTTCGCGTGCTTATGCCGCCAACAATATGATTAAAGAGGCGATTGCTACTGCCGAAAAGTCGCTTAAATTGGCTCAGGAGAGCAAACAAGAAGCCTACGTAAAAATGAATCAGAAAAATATAGAGGAGTGGAAAAAAAGAAAAACCAAATAATTTACGCCTAAACAAAAAAATTTAGTCGTGATGCAAATAGTGAGTTCTGTCATTGACTTCGCCGAGCTTCGTTTCCGAAGGCAGTGAGAAATCTAAGCATTTTGGACACCACTATCCAAAAATTTATGGAGAAAATTTTAGGAAAAAAGGCAGAAAATACTTACTTTGGAGAAAATTTTGAATAATTCCAAACAAATTAAAGCACACATAGTTGATTAGTGGGTAAGGGGAAATTATCTGCATCAATTTCTGTTAGCAATGTTGAAAACAGAAAAGTATTTATCATATATCATTTGCAAGATTGGCTACCACCGTCCAAATAACTTATTTGCTTCACTTACAGCTCGCTGAGGAAGCAAAATATAACATCACCCTCACATTACTTCTTAATTTTTTTTTCACTGATTTTTTCACTGACTTTATTTAGAAAATTTCTAAATTACATAAATATTTTTTATCAAAAACCTGAAAATCAAGTTTTTATGAAAAATCTTGAAAAAAAACTCTTTGAAAAGCCAAATTTGTTTGAAATGGAGTTTGTAAGTAACAAAACGCCTATTATTTTTGTAGAGCGAAAAAATAATAGTATTCCTATGCAATATTTACACTTCATTCAGAGTATCAGACACATAGCAGCGTTTGTGTTTATCTTTCTTGCACTTGGGCAAGTAACCTTTGCTCAAGATGCTGCTAAGGCAGACATCGCAAAGGGTAAGGAGTTATTCTCCCAAAATTGTGCAAGTTGTCATAAGGTTCACGCTGATGCTACTGGTCCCAAATTAGCGGGGGTTAATCAGAGGCGTACAGAGGCTTGGTTATTGAAATGGATTCGTAACTCACAATCCTTGATTAAGAGTGGCGATGCTACAGCCGTAAAACTCTATAACGACTGGAATCAGACGGCTATGAACGCTTTTCCCGATTTTACTGATGACGACATCAGAAGCATTTTAGCCTATATCGATACCGTACCAGAGCCACAAAAAGCCTCAGCAACGGCAGCAAGTACAGGCGGGGGAGCAGGTACAAGCTCTAATGATGGTGGTTATACCAATATTATTCTGGGAGTTTTAGCGGGCGTACTTTTGCTTATCCTTTTGGTACTACTCACTTTGGTATCTTTGCTCACTCGTTTGCTCAAACAACGTGATGACCTCACCGAAGCTGATAAAGAAATTGTAGAATCTAAATTTGACTTAGGAGCTATTTTAGGAAGTAAAGTATTTTTGGGTACGCTTGCCACTATTGTTTTCTTGGTAATAGCTAAGTTGGGAATTGATAAAGTGATGGATATTGGTATGCAACAAGGTTATGCCCCTACGCAACCTATTGCTTTCTCTCACAAGTTACATATAGGCAAATATCAAATAGCTTGTCAATACTGTCATACAACCGTAATGAAAGCCAAATCAGCAAGTATTCCTTCGGCTAATATTTGTATGAATTGCCACAATGCTATCAAAAACACTTCGCCTGAAATTCAGAAAATTTATGCAGCGATAGAAAACGATAAGCCTATTGAGTGGGTACGTGTCCATAATCTTCCTGACTTGGTATATTTCAACCACTCGCAGCACACCGTAGCAGGTAAAGTTGCTTGTGAGCAGTGCCACGGACAAATTGAACAGATGGAGGTGGTACAACAACGTTCTCCGCTTACTATGGGTTGGTGTATTGACTGCCACCGCCAGACACTAGTAAGCTATACCACCAAAGATGCCGACGGCAAAGAGCAATTAAACCCTTACTACGAAAAATTATTAGCTTTCCATAAGTCAAAAGGAAAAACAAAATTCAAGGTAGAAGATATAGGCGGTTTGGAATGTTCTAAATGCCACTATTAACCCTACAAAAACATTTTGGAAGGACTCTTCTTTCCAAAATGTTTTAATGAATTTTCAAAAACTTTTACTTTTATTGCATAACCCAAATCGTATTCCAAATGGAAAATAAAAAGATATACTGGAAAGGTTTTGAAGAACTTAACAATGATTTAGAGTTCGTAAAAAAAGCAGAAAAAGAATTTCCTGACTTTTTGCCTATTGCAGAAAAAGACGAAAATAACAACACTTCTCGCCGCGATTTCTTGAAACTTATGGGCTTCGGTATGGCAGCGGTTTCTTTGGCGGCTTGTGAAGCACCTGTCAAAAATGCTATTCCTTACCTCAACAAACCCGAAGATATTGACCCCAGTATTCCTAATTACTATGCAAGCACATATTTCCAAGACGGAGAATATTGCAGTATCTTGGTAAAAACTCGTGAAGGCAGACCTATCAAAATAGAAGGTAATACGCTTTCTAAACTTACCAAAGGAGGTACTTCGGCTCGTGTGCAGGCTTCGGTACTCAATCTCTACGATTTAGAGCGTTTGGATAGCTTTATGGAGGCGGGGAAAAAAATCAAAATTGCTGAAGCTGATAGAAAAATTATAGAAGCTCTGCAAGCTACATCAGGAACAATCTATATCGTAACGCATACTATTATTAGTCCTTCTACGAAAGCTGTTTTAGCAGAATTTACTAAAAAATACCCCAATACTAAAATAGTAACTTACGATGCTATCTCGGCTTATGGTATTTTGAAGGCAAATGAAAAATCTTTTGGTGTGTATGCCTTGCCTACTTACGATTTCAGCAAAGCCGAAACCATTGTTGGTATCAATGCGGATTTCTTAGGCTCTTGGTTAAATTCCATAGAATATGCTCCGCAATACACAAAAGGCAGAAAACTCAATAAAGATAAAAAACAAATGTCAAGGCATTACCAATTTGAGAGTGGAATGTCTCTGACAGGAGCAAATGCCGACTATCGTGTGGCTATCCGCCCTTCACAAGAAGGTTTGGTAGTAGCACAACTCTACAACGAAATTGTAGGTGGTTTGAGTGTGCCTGCTATTAGCGATAAAGCTATTGCCGATAAAATCAAAAAAGCCGCCGACGACCTCAAAGCCCAAAAGGGAAAAGCCTTAGTAGTGTGTGGATCCAATGATGTGAATGTACAAATTTTGGTAAATGCCATCAACAATGCTCTTGAAAGCTACGGCAATACAATTGATTTGAGCCACCCTAACTATACGCGTCAAGGCAATGACGAGGAAATGAACAAGTTTGTTGATGACCTAAAAGGCGGAAACGTAGGGGCGGTAATTTTCTACGGCACAAACCCTGTCTATAATCACCCAAGAGGCAAAGAAATTGCCGATTCCTTGAAAGGCATAAATTTGAGCATTTCTTTTGCCGACAGAGCCGACGAAACAGCAAAACTCTGTAAATTTATCACGCCTGATACCAATTTCTTAGAGTCTTGGGGTGATGCAATGCCTTGTGTAGGGCATTATAGCCTTACCCAACCTACTATTACTCCTATTTACCCCGAAGGCAACCGCCAAGCACAAGATAGCTTCCTGAAATGGGCAGGTATCAATACTACTTACTACAACTTTTTGAGAGGTTTTTGGAAAAGCAACCTCTTAAAGGGTGGAAACTTTGAAGAGGTTTGGGTAAAAGTGCTTCACGATGGCGTATTTGAAAGTGGAGCAAAAGTTGTAGAGGTGGTAAAAGAGGGTGAGGAGAAAAAAGATGAGAAACCTGCAGCAGTAGTTGCGAGTGTAGCTTTTAAAGGAGATGTAAATGCGGCTGCCTCGGCAATTAAGGGAGAAGCAAAAGCCAAAGAACTTCATTTGTACCAAAAAGTTGGAATGGGTAGTGGTATGTTTGCGAACAATCCTTGGTTGCAAGAATTCCCCGACCCGATTAGTAAAGCTACTTGGGATAACTATGCGGCTATTTCTAAGGCTTACGCCAAAGAATTGGGTGTAGAAACAGGCGATATTGTAAAAGTAACAGCAAAAGGCATATCTTTTGAGTTGCCTGTGTTGGTGCAACCCGGTCAGCAAAAAGATACGATTTCCATTGCTTTGGGATATGGTAGAACAAGCACAGGTAAGTGTGGCAATGGCGTAGGTCAAAATGCTTATCCTATTGCTTCTTTCCAAGGGGAAAGCATTGTATATGCCTCTAACGAAGTAGCTTTGAGTAAGACCGATAAAAAAGTGGAAATGGCTCTCACCCAAACGCACCAAACTCTTATGGGTAGAGGACACATAAGAGAGGCAAAACTTACCGATTACAACAAAAACCCTAAGATTATCCGCGAAAAATACGATGTCTATATCCAAACAGCCGAAGGTCCTAAAAAACCTACGGAAATTACAATGTGGAAAGGACACGAAGAAGCCTACAACAAAAACCACTGGTGGGGTTTGGCAATAGACCTTAATTCTTGTACAGGTTGTGGGGCTTGCGTAATTGCTTGTCAGGTAGAAAACAACGTGCCTGTGGTGGGAAGACAAGAAGTAGTGAATGCTCGTGAAATGCACTGGATACGCATAGACCGCTATTATAGCACCGATGCCGATTTGATGGATAAAAGTATTGGGGGATACAAAAAAATGGAAGAACCCTCGGACAATCCCGAAGTGTTGTTCTTGCCTGTGATGTGTCAGCATTGTAACAATGCTCCTTGCGAAACGGTTTGTCCTGTGGTGGCTACTACGCATAGCTCCGAAGGTTTGAACCAAATGACCTATAACCGTTGTATAGGTACGCGTTATTGTGCTAATAACTGCCCATTTAAGGTTCGTCGTTTCAATTGGTTCAATTACACCAACGATGAGAAATTTACAACCGTAAACTTTATGAGTCAGTCTGATTTGGGTAAAATGGTACTGAACCCCGATGTTACGGTTCGCTCACGTGGGGTAATGGAAAAATGCTCACTTTGCGTACAACGCATACAGGCGGGCAAATTGAAAGCAAAAGTAGAAAAACGCAAATTGAAAGATGGCGAAATCAAGGTAGCTTGCCAGCAAGCCTGCCCCGCAGAAGCTATCGTATTTGGAGACATGAATGACCATGAAAGTACAATTTCTAAAATGATTGGCGTTACGAAAAATGAGAAAAAAGATATTGTACTTGCAGAAGAAAGAGCCTATCATTTGTTAGAGGAGATTAACGTGAAATCAAACGTTACGTATTTGGCAAAAATTAGAAATCAAGCATAAAAATAAGGCTATTTTTTAGTAAAATTTTGTAAAAACAAACAATATGCAACCAACATCAGCCATAAGAAATCCACTTGTAACAGGTGGTAAAACGATGCACGACATCACCAATGATATTTGCAGGCGAGTAGAAGAAAAACCTTCTCTAAGTTGGCTCTTAGCTTTTGGTTTTTCGATGCTTTTATTTATTGTAGGAGGCATTTCTCTTGCTTCTACGTGGTGGTACGGGATAGGCGTGTGGGGACTGAACAAAACCGTAGGTTGGGCTTGGGACATTACCAACTTCGTGTGGTGGGTAGGTATCGGTCACGCAGGAACGCTTATTTCAGCTATCTTGCTTCTTTTCCGCCAAAAATGGAGAACCTCCATCAACCGAGCCGCTGAGGCAATGACTATCTTTGCCGTACTTTGTGCGGGTACATTTATCCTGATGCACATGGGACGTACTTGGCTTGCTCATTGGGCTTTGCCCTTGCCTAACACTTATGGCTCGCTTTGGGTAAATTTCCACTCGCCACTTGTTTGGGACGTGTTCGCTATCTCTACCTATCTCACAGTTTCTACGGTGTTTTGGTATGTAGGTTTGATACCCGATTTAGGTACTATTCGCGACCGCTTCGTCAGAACGCTCGAAGAAAATCCTTTGCTTCCTACTGATACTCCTGCAGAAAGAAAAGAAAAACTCAAAAAAAGAAGACCTATTGCGGCTTTCATTTATCGTATTCTTTCATTTGGCTGGGAGGGTGGCTCAAAAGTTTGGGCAAGATACGAATACGTAGCCCTTATTTTGGCTGGTCTTTCTACTCCACTTGTACTTTCCGTGCATACAATTGTAAGTTTTGACTTTGCTACTTCGGTTATTCCCGGTTGGCACACGACTATCTTCCCGCCTTATTTCGTTGCAGGAGCTATCTTCTCGGGCTTTGCAATGGTATTAACCTTGATGCTCGTTACAAGAGTAGTCTATAAATTGGAAGACTATATCACAATGGAACACATTGAGCTAATGAATAAAATCGTGATGCTTACAGGTTCGATTGTGGGTATTGCTTACATTACTGAGTTTTTCATAGCTTGGTACTCGGGTGTAGAGGCTGAAAGCTATGCCTTCATTAACCGTGCCTTTGGTCCGTATTGGTGGGCATACTGGGCAATGATGTCTTGCAACGTAATCTCGCCTCAATTGTTCTGGTTTAAGAAAATTCGTACTAACCTAGTATGGACTTTCGTGTTATCAATTGTAGTAAATATTGGTATGTGGTTTGAGCGTTTCGTAATTATCGTAACCTCTCTACACAGAGATTACATTCCTTCAAGCTGGACTTACTTCCGCCCAACAATTTATGATGTAGGTGATTATGTGTTTAGCTTTGGATTGTTTTTCGTGTGTTTCTTCTTATTTGCTAAGTACTTGCCTGTAATCAATATGGCAGAAGTGAAAACTATTCTCAATTCTTCTGATGAGAAGGCAAGAGAGAAAGCCTTAGCCAAATTGAAGGCAGGAGCAGAAGCAATGAAAGTAGCACCTGCTTACGATAAAGGAAACGATTTGTAATCTTGAACCTAAAAACTTACAAGCATAATGGCAACGAAAACAGCTGAAAAAAAGAAATATTTAGTAGGCATCTACGACCACGAAGAAACCGTAGTCAATGCCGTAAAAAAAGTACAGAACGAGGGGGTAAAAATTGAGGAGGTATATTCTCCTCACCCCATTCACCATATAGATACTTACATCGGGCATCCACGTACGCGTATTCCTATTGCCGCCTTCTTGTTTGGTGCAACGGGAACTATCTTGGCTATTACGATGATAACCTTTATGATGAAAATCGATTGGCCTATGATTATTGGTGGCAAGAACCCTTTGTATCCGCCTACTATGGTGCCTGTTACCTTTGAGGCTACTGTATTGATTTGTGCTTTGGGAATGGTAGCAACTTTCTTGATTTCCAATGGAATGGGTCCCGGCAAGAAAGAGTTTATGTTTGATAGACGTACTACTGACGATAAATACGCCTTAGTGGTAGATTTAGATAAAAATACAAAGTCGGTAGACGAAATCAGGCAAATTCTTATTAAGTACGGTGCAGAAACTACACCTGCTCCGCGAATTGTAGAAAAAGACGCTTAGTTTTCAGAAAATAAAAATCAAAAGAATAATGAAACTACACAGATATATTAAATTTTCGGCTTTCTGTATGGGATTGGCTCTCTTTTCTTGTGAGCGAGGTCCCAATGACCCTGGTACCGAGTTTGCACCCAATATGTACGTCTCGAATGCTTATGAGCCATTTAGCATTGTAGCAGGAGAGCCTAACAAAATCAACCCTTACGGAATCAATATGCGTGAGCCTGCACAAGGCACGGTAGCTCGTAGAAATTACAAAACTACTTACGTAGATGAAGCAGGTAGAGAGTATGATTTAGGCTTAATGGTCTATCGTACCCACAAAGATAGTATAGAATGGGCTGAAAAAAATCTGAAAAACCCTCTCCCTATGACCAAAGAAGTTTTAGCAGAAGGCAAAGAATTGTATGGTTACTATTGTCAGGCTTGTCATGGTGCCGAAGGCAAAGGCGATGGACTCGTGGGGCAGAAATATGGCGGGGTAGCTAACCTTGCAGGTGGAGCAATTGCTAAGGTGAATGGAGGACATATTTTTCATGTTATCACACACGGCAAAGGAAGAATGTGGCCTCACGCTTCGCAGATGAACGCTTTGGAACGTTGGAAAATAGTGAGCTATGTGCACGTTTTACAAGGGCAAATTAACCCTGATGGCACGCCTGTTGTAAAAGAAGAGGAGAAGAAAGAAGAAAACAAAGAAGCGAAAAAGTAATCTAATCAAAAATTTTAGTTTTAATCATCTAACAAACAAAATATTATGGCAGCCGAAGCTCACGTACATTATGATTTAAACGAGAAATTTATATTCACTCCTGAACTCAAAAGAAAACTAATGATAGGAATGGGGGTAGGCTTACTTCTGTTTATCATTGGGGCTGTTTTGGTAGCGATGGGTGTAGGTTCGCACCACGAAGCACACGAGGTAGGAAAAACTGCTGGTGAGGCAGCAAAACACGGAGGAGGGGAGCATCATTACAATCCTCTTACGCGTGTTTGGGCTAATCTGTGGCTCAACGGAACATTTTTTACATATATTTCTGTAATGGGCTTGCTCTTTGTGGCTATTCAGTACATTGCCTATGTAGGCTGGTCGGCTGTGATTCGTAGAGTTGCCGAAGCGTTTGGAGCATTTCTACCTTTTACAGGGGCTGTTTTGGTGCTTACTTTCTTTTTGAGTGGTATGGGACACGATATTTTCCACTGGACACATCACGACCTCTATGAAAAAGGAAAACCTACCTTTGACCCCATTCTTAATGCAAAGTCAGGATATTTCTTTGCTCCTTTGGAACCCGGTTCTTTTCCTTTGTTTTGGTTTGTTCGTCTGATTGCTTATTTTGCCATTTGGTACACCTTTTTTAAGATTATTACCAACAACTCTATCAAAGAAGACTACATCAATGATAAAGGCGATTTTACATACTACAGAAAGAATGTAACCTTTGGGGCTTTGTTTGTGGTGCTTTTTGGTTATAGCGAATCTACTTCGGCTTGGGACTGGGTGATGAGCATAGACCCCCACTGGTTTAGTACAATGTTTGGCTGGTATGTATTTGCAAGTAGCTGGGTTTCTGCTTTGGCGGTGCTTACGCTGGCAGTTATTTATCTAAAAGAACAAGGCTATCTCAAAATGGTCAATGAAAACCACCTGCACGACCTCGGTAAGTTTATGTTTGCTTTTAGCATCTTTTGGGCTTATATTTGGTTTTCGCAGTTTATGTTGCAGTCTTACTCCAACATTCCCGAAGAAACTATCTATTGGAACGAAAGAATGGAAGAACTCGGTGGCGTGTATGCTCCACTTATCATTATGAACGTAATTATAAACTTTGCCTTTCCTTTCTTGTTCTTGATGACAAGAGATGCCAAACGCAGAGCTATCTTCTTGAAAGTTACGGCTTTTGGTATTTTGATGGGACACTATTTGGATTTCTTCGTAATGGTGATGCCCGGTACTACCAAAGAAAATGGCGGATTTTTTATTTTAGAAATAGGTACGGTGCTTTTGTTTGCTTGTGCTTTCATTTATGTATTTGCCACGCAATTGGCTAAAAACAACCTCATAGCTCGTAATCACCCTATGATGGAAGAGAGTTTGCATCATAGTATCTGATTTCAAAAACAATTTGATTGAACATATTTTTATTATAGTAAATAAAAAAAATTAGAGTATGAATAACTTAATAATTGCTTTAATCGCCGTTTTGGTGCTGGCTATGTTTTTAATAGTCTTCAGGATTTCTAATTTAGCATCAATTCTGAGAAACAAAAATAGAAAAGAAGATGAGATAGATGTTGCATCTAATAATTTTCATGCTTATCTGTTTTTGCTGTTACCTTTGGCAGGTGGCATTTGGGCTTTTTGGTATGCCAGCCAACACCTAACGCTCTGGGGGCAACCCGATGGAGCGGTACATGGAGCCGAATACGATTGGCTCTCAAAAATTGCTCATATCATTATTATATTGATGTTTTTAGTAACCAATGCTGGTCTTTTTTATTTTGCCTTCAAATATCGCCACAAGAAAGGTTACAAAGCCACCTTCTATCCCGATAATACGAAGTTGGAGGTTGTTTGGACGATTGTACCTGCAATTATCCTTACAGTGTTGGTAATTACGGGGCAAAGATTGTGGAGCCGTGTTACCAAAGATGCCCCCGAAAATGCAGTGCAGATAGAAGTAATGGGTAAGCAATTTAATTGGATTGCTCGCTATCCCGGTTCAGATAATAAGTTTGGCGGATATAATTTCCGTTATACCGATGATGTAAATGAAATGGGATTAGATTTTACAGATAAAAATGTGAATGATGATTTCCAAGCAACAGAGTTAGTTTTGGTGAAAGGTAAGCCTATCAGTTTGAAAATCAGGGCAAGAGATGTTTTGCATAGTGTTTCTTTTCCTCATTTTCGCCAAAAAATGGACGCTGTACCCGGACAACCAACGAAAATGTGGTTCATTCCCACCAAAACTACTCAAGAAATGCGTGAAGAACTTCGCAAAAACCCTGAATACCTAAAACCAGACCCCTCTACTACCAAAGGAGACCCCAAAGATGTTAAGGCTCGTTGGGAAACCTTTGATTACGAACTGGTTTGTCAAGAAATCTGCGGTCGCGGGCATTTTAGTATGCGTATGAGAGTACTGGTGTTAGATGAAAAAGAATACAATGCGTGGCTTGCCAAGCAAGAACCTTTCGTAAAGAAAAATCAAGAATATGTAGCCGAAGCTATCAAACGCCAAACTAAAATGAAACAAGCCGAAGGAAAAGCAGAAGTGCAAGAAGAACAATCTATCATTAAGCCTGTTTCTATCAAAAATTAGGCAAAATTTTCTTGCATAAAATAATGTTTATTTGTATATTTGTTGAAAATTTTTTGTATAGTAACTAAAAACGAATAAAAATATGGCATCAGCAGTTGCTCACGCACACGATGTACACACACACGAAGAACATCACGAACACCATCACGAGACGTTCCTCACCAAGTACATCTTCTCTACCGACCACAAGATGATTGCCAAGCAATTCCTCGTAACAGGTATTCTTTGGGCATTTGTGGGAGGCTTGCTCTCTATCCTATTTCGTTTGAAATTAGGTTTCCCTGAAATGGATTACACTTGGCTTAAACCAATCTTGGGCAAATGGGTAACAGGCGAGGCAGGACAAGGACAATTAGACCCCGAGTTTTATTTGGCTCTCGTTACAATGCACGGAACAATTATGGTGTTTTTCGTGCTTACGGCTGGTTTGAGTGGTACATTTTCTAATTTCCTTATTCCTTTGCAAATTGGAGCGAGAGATATGGCATCAGGCTTCCTGAATATGCTCTCGTATTGGTTCTTTTTTGCTTCAAGTGTAATTATGGCGGCTTCCTTCTTCCTTGACGGAGGTCCTGCTGCCGGAGGTTGGGTAGTATATCCGCCATTAAGTGCTTTGCCACAAGCCCTGAAAGGTTCAGGCTCGGGTATGACTTACTGGCTCGTATCTATGACCTTATTTATTGTGTCTTCACTCTTAGGTGGTATCAACTATATTACGACAGTTATCAACCTCAGAACCAAAGGAATGACCTTTTCAAGATTGCCACTTACCGTTTGGGCATTCTTCATTACAGCTATCATTGGTCTGCTTTCTTTCCCTGTGTTGTTTTCTGCGGCTTTGCTTTTGATATTTGACAGAAGTTTAGGAACAAGTTTCTATCTATCAGATATCTATGTAGCAGGGCAAGCCTTAGACCATACAGGCGGTAGTGCAATTCTCTACCAACATTTATTTTGGTTTCTAGGACACCCCGAAGTGTATATAGTGCTTTTGCCTGCTTTGGGGATTACTTCCGAAATCATTGCTACCAATGCTCGCAAACCTATCTTTGGTTACAAAGCAATGATTGGCTCGATGTTGGGAATTGCCGTGCTTTCTTTCGTTGTTTGGGCTCACCATATGTTTGTAACGGGTATGGACCCATTCTTGGGTAGTATCTTTATGTTCCTGACGCTTATTATTGCCGTTCCCTCAGCTGTAAAAGCCTTTAACTATATTACTACACTCTGGCGAGGAAATATCCGCTATACGCCTGCAATGCTTTTCTCTATCGGTCTGGTGTCGCTGTTCATTTCAGGAGGGGTTACGGGGATTATCTTAGGAAACAATGCCTTAGATATTTACCTACACGATACCTACTACGTAGTGGCTCACTTCCACTTGGTAATGGGTTCAGCTTCGTTCTTTGGAATGATGGCAGGTATATATCACTGGTTTCCTAAAATGTTCGGCAGAATGATGGACGAAAAACTCGGATATATTCATTTTTGGCTAACATTCATCGGAGTATATTTGGTGTTTTTCCCTATGCACTTCATTGGTATCGCTGGTTTCCCAAGAAGATATTATGAGTTTTCCGCTTACGCAGCGTTTAGAGATGAAGTATATTTGAACTTAAATGCTTTTATTAGTGTTGCCGCAGTGATTACTTTTGGTGCTCAACTTATTTTCGGTTTCAACTTCTTCTACTCAATGTGGAGAGGCAGAAAAGCTACACAAAACCCTTGGAAATCCAATACCTTGGAATGGACTGCTCCCCTAAATCCTGGACACGGCAACTGGGAAGGTCAGCTTCCTTTCGTGTATCGTTGGGCTTACGATTACAGCAAACCTAATGCTGAAAAAGACGGATTTACAGACTATATCCCTCAAAATGTACCTTACTCAATGACACCTCACTCTAATCTGCCTCACGAAAACGAAATGATTGCGTTAGAGAAGGAAGAAATGTTGCCACAAGATACTACACTTTCTTTGGCAGAGTTGGGTAAGAAAAAAGTAAATGCCTAATGAAATAAATTAAGCTATTCTTAGCCTACAAAATCCTGCTCAAAATGCAGGATTTTGTTTTTCGTAACATCAGAAAGAAAATTGATATGAAATATTTTGCCTTAACATTCATCTTAATCAGCTACAATACACTTGCACAAATACACTATCCACAGGAAAAACATTTTAAGAATGTTCGCCAACTTACTTTTGGCGGTAACAACGCTGAGGCTTATTTCAGCTTTGATAATAAAAAAATTGTGTTTCAATCTGACTACAAGGCTTGGGGTGTTTCTTGCGACCAAATATTTATTGCCGATTTGAAAAAATCAAATATGGCTAAGAAAAAACCTAAAATGCTTAGTACCTCCCAAGGACGAACTACCTGTTCGTATTTTATGCCTAATAATAAAAGCATTGTGTATGCTTCTACACACCAAGCAGATGCCTCCTGCCCGCACGTACCTAAAAGCCCTTCGGGAAAATACGTTTGGGCTATTTACGATACTTACGATATATTTGTAGCAGACCTCAATGGAAAAATTATCAAACAACTAACCAACCAAAAGGGCTATGATGCCGAAGCGACAGTTTCGCCCAAAGGTGATAAAATTGTTTTTACTTCTACACGTTCAGGCGATTTGGAGCTATGGACAATGAACATAGACGGAACAGACCTCAAACAAATTACCAATGAACTTGGCTATGATGGAGGGGCATTTTTCTCGCCTGATGGCTCAAAGATAGTTTTTAGGGCTTCAAGACCTAAAACAGAGGAGGAAATCAAAGAATACAAAGAACTGCTCGCACAGGGTTTGGTACAGCCAACTAATATGGAAATTTTTGTGTGTAATGTTGATGGCTCGGATATGCGACAAGTAACTAATTTGGGTAAGGCAAATTGGGCTCCTTTTTTTCACCCTTCGGGCAAAAAAATTATTTTTAGCTCCAATCATCATTCGAAAAGAGGCTATAATTTTAATCTGTTTATGGTAGATTTAGACGGAAAAAATTTGGAGCAAATTTCCTATGATACGGTTTTTGATGCTTTTCCGATGTTTTCGCCTGATGGCAAGAAAATCATTTTTAGCTCTAACCGAAATAACGGAGGCACACGAGATACCAATTTATTTATTGCCGATTGGGTGGATTGAGTAGTCTCAAATGTAAAAAAAATGGTAGTCTCCTCTGTGTTTATCATAATTTTTTCGCCTTTGTTGGTCTTCTTGACCAACAAACTTTTATTTTTAATTCTTTTTTGTAAATAAGTGATTAGACACAAGAGACAAGAGGCAAGAGACAAGACAAAAAATTGTCTATCAGTATTTTGCCTCAGTAAAAGTGTCCTTTTAATTTTGTGGAATTACTTAAGTAATTCCACTTTTTTATTCGTTCTTAGGAGATGATTTTTTAACTAAGTGTAAAAAAATAGTAGTCTGTTCATATTGTACCCGCAGATTTCGCTGATTTTCGCAGATGTATGATTTTGTAAAGATAGCCCACGGTTTAAACCGTGGGCTATCATCTTTCATCAACTCATCACCGAAAAACTAAGCCAAGCTATTGACATATTTCGCCAATTTTGACTTGTGGTTAGAGGCTTTGTTTTTGTGGATAATATTCTTCTTTGCCAACTTATCCAACATAGCAGTTACTTTGCTTAAAAGTTCTGTAGCTTCCTCTTTATTGGTCGTTTTGCGAAGTTTCTTTTCGAATGTACGAGTAGTTTTTAGATAAAAGCGATTTCTCAAACGTTTCGCCTCATTGGCTCTGATTCTTTTTAATGCAGACTTATGATTTGCCATTTTGGTAGTATTTTTAGGTTTTATAGGTTCTTTTCCAAAGGATTGCAAAATTAGAAAAAAAATATCTAAAAAAAAAACAAACTCCTAAAAATTTTCTATTTATCCAGACGAGCCTTTACACAAAAAATAATATCTCTGAGCTTGTCAAATATTGAAGTTATTTTAGAGACTAAGCGTATTTTTTAAAATAAATTTTTTAAAATCAAATATTTATACCTGAACAACAGTGGTTTTTCAAAAATTTCTTTAAAAAAACCTATTTTTCTTGTGCGTTGAGCGTGTTCATTGAGCGTGTTCATTGAGCGTGTTCATTGAGCGTGTTCATTGAGCGTGTTCATTGAGCGAAGCCGAAATGAGCCGAAATGAGCCGAAACGCACAAGAAAAACAAAACCAAATTATTTTGAGTATAAATGATGTAGTGCATTGAGTTTGTTAGAAATAGCTGTTTTTATCTAAACGGCTATTTTTTTCTTTGGACTTGTAGTGTAAAAGCTAAATAGCTTTGTCCTTGCGGGTTGAAGTCAATTTTAGGAAACCAACGCAGGCTCAAATCATCACTGACATCATACGTAGCAAAATGAGCATCTACAATGGCATCGACAATCGTAAGCCCATAAAAAACAATTCCTGCAATGATGAGTTGCTCTTTGTTGCGTCTGAACTGGTTTCTTAGCACTTCTGCGGCTTGAAGATTGATGTTTTGAGGATTTCCTGAAAGAAAAGCCTCTTGATAAGTGTTTTTAAAAAATTGATATTGAGCATTGTTCCAATAAATACCATAACCAATAGCAGCTGCACCACCATACACGAGTGGCAGTTTCCAATATTTTTTATTGTAGAGTTGTCCCCAACCGGGCAAGACAGCGGCTCGTAAAGCCGCCTCACGAGGGCTTTGTCCTTGTTTTTTCTTAGTGGCAGGTTTTTGCGGTAGCGAGTCGATTTGGGCAAAAATAAAAGAACTCGGCAACAAAATAGATAGAATAAACAAAACGAAAGCAAAGAGCCTGCTATTTAGAGCATTAGTTCTTATGTTCTGTTTCTTGTCTCTTGTTTCTTGTCTCTTGTCTCTTGTCTCTTGCTTCTTATCTCTCACGCTTTGTGTCTAATTTACAGATTAAGTATTTCCAAAATTCTATTCAAATCTTCGGCAGAATTGAAAGGGATTTTTATCTCACCTTGGTTTTTCTGATTAGCCTTAATATGAATTTTCGTGCCAAAGTGCGAAGAAAGTTTGGTTTGTACTTGTTTTATTTCGTAGCTGATTTCGTTTTTGGGTTTGGCTTGTTGTTTTTTGGGCGAAGCCAAAGTTCTGACCATCTCCTCGACGGCTCTTACGGAGAGGTCTTTGAGGAGAATTTGTTTGAGGATAGCGATTTGGTCTTCGGGATTTTCTACATTGATAATGGCTCGGGCGTGTCCCATAGAGATTTGCTTATCTCTTAAAGCCGCCTGTATCATAGGGGGTAGTTTGAGCAAACGCAGGTAATTGGTTACGGTGCTTCTGTTTTTGCTTACTCTATCGCCTAATTCCTCTTGTTTGAGATTACATTCGGTAATAAGCCTTTGATAGCTAAGAGCTATTTCAATGGGGTTGAGGTTTTCACGCTGAATGTTCTCGATGAGAGCCATCTCGAGCATTTGTTGGTCGTTGGCAGTGCGTATGTAGGCAGGGATAGTTCGCAAGCCAACTCTTTTAGAAGCCTGCAAACGCCTTTCTCCCGATATAAGTTGGTATTTTCCCTCGCTTAGCTTGCGTACCGTAATAGGCTGAATGATGCCTTGCAATTTGATAGATTCTGCAAGTTCTTGTAGAGCCTCTTCATCAAAATCGCTGCGAGGCTGAAAAGGATTAACTTCTATGCTATCTACATCAATTTCGTTGATACTGGCTTGTGGGCTAAGATTTGCTTTATCGTTTTCTTCTACTTGTGTCGAGTCTGAGAGCAAAGCCCCCAGACCTCTTCCTAATGCTCCTTTTTTCATTGTTTTGGTTGAATTTTATTTCTTTCAAGTATTTCTTTGGCAAGTTCGAGATAGCTGGCTGCTCCTTTGCTACTGGCATCGTGTTGGATGGCAGGCAAGCCAAAACTTGGGGATTCGCTCAAACGCACATTTCTCGGTATGATAGTCTTAAATACCATTTGCTTGAAGTGATTGCTCACATCTTCTACTACCTGCGTAGAAAGCCGCACACGCGAGTCGTGCATTGTCAGCAAAATACCTTCTATTTCTAATTTAGTATTCAGCCTTGATTGAATGATTTTGATAGTATTCAGTAATTTTCCTAATCCTTCCAAAGCAAAGTATTCGCACTGAACAGGTATCAGTACGGAGTTGGCAGCAGTAAGAGCATTGACCGTAATCAAACCCAATGAAGGCGAACAATCAATGATGATAAAATCATATACATCTTTTATCTTTTCGAGAGCTATTTTCATTTTTTCCTCACGATTTTGCAGGTTAATCATTTCTACTTCTGCTCCAACCAAATCGATATGTGAGGGAATAAGGAAAAGATTATCAATACTTGTAGTGAGTGTGGCTTCTACAAGGTCTGCATTATCTACCATACATTCGTAGATACTCGTTTTTATCTGCTTGGGGTTGTGTCCTAAGCCTGAAGTAGAGTTGGCTTGGGGGTCGGCATCTACCAATAAGGTTTTGTAGCCTAAAGTAGCTAAACTTGCAGCTAAATTGATGGCAGAAGTAGTTTTACCTACCCCTCCTTTCTGATTAGCTATTGCGATAATCTTACCCATAATTCTATTTTCTGTTGAGAATAATTAGTGATGTTTGGTAGAAAATGCTCTTAAAAGCATAATAAAAATAAAAAACGTTTTTTTTTATTGAAAAAAAATTTAATTTGCCTTCCAAAAATAATGTATATTTGTCAAAATTCTCATAAAGAAATAATTTTTTCAAAAATTTTACGCAAATATAGCATTTTAATTCAAACTATTTTAAATTTTTATGATGAGACAATTACTGTTGTTCGCAGTTGCCATTGTATTTCTTACCGCTTGTGGTGGGAAAGACGACAATGGTGGAAAAAAAGTGTTCCGTTACAACCAGACAGGTGGGCTTAATTCCTTGGACCCTGCCCAAGCCCGCAATCGGGCAAGCGTATGGGCTACCAGCCAGATATTCAATGGTTTATTAGAGTTAGATGAGAATATGCACCCCTCGCAAGCCATTGCCGAGTCATATTCTTGGGACTCCACAGAAACCATTTACACTTTCAAGATTAAGAAAGATATTAGGTTTCACGATGACCCGTGCTTTCCCGGTGGTGTTGGGCGAGAGGTAACAGCCGAGGACTTCGTGTATAGTTTCAAGAGAATATTAGATAAGAAAACCCGTAGTACAGGAGCTTGGATTTTCAGAGATAAAGTACACCCCAACCCCGACTCCGCTTTTATCGCTCTTGATAGATATACCCTACAAATACGCTTGCAACGCAAGTTTCCTCCTTTCTTAGAAATGCTTACGATGCCTTATGCTTTTGTAGTACCCAAAGAAGCCATAGAAAAATATAAAGACGATTTCAGGGCACATCCCGTAGGCACAGGGGCTTTTGTGTTCAAAGAATGGAAAGAAGGTGAGAAACTCATACTCGGCAAAAATGCACACTACTGGAAAAAAGATTACGATGGAAATAAACTGCCATTTATTGATGTAGTGCAAGTTTCCTTCATCAACGACCCCAACCAAGCCTACAATGAGTTTGTAGCTGGAAAACTTGATTTTATCACAGGCTTGCCCGAAACGGCTAAAGACCTACTAGAAAATGGAAAAGTAAAAGAAGAAGTCAAGAAAAAATATAACGTAGACAAAATCCCTTATATGAATACAGAATATATCGGATTTAGCTTAGACAAAGAAAATTACAAAGACACTACACACCCTTTCCTAAAAGCTAAATTCCGTCAGGCTTTAAGCTATGCCATTGATAGAGAGCAAATCGTACTCTCTTTACGAAATGGTTTAGGAATGGCGGGTACTTCGGGGGTTACTCCTGCCGCCTTGCCTTCTTTTGACTCGGTTGCGGTAAGAGGCTATCACTACAATCCCGAAAAAGCAAGACAACTCCTCAAAGAATTGGGCTACGAAGGAGGAAAAGGCTTGCCCGAAATGAAATTATACACTTACACAACTGACAAGGAAATTGCCGAATTTGTCCAAAAACAATGGAAAGATATAGGTGTAAATGTAAGTATCGAAACCAATATCTTCATCAAACATCAACAACTTGTAGATGAAGGGCGTGTAACTTTGTTTAGAGGCTCTTGGCTTGGCGATTACCCCGATGCAGAAAACTACTTTGCTATGTTTTATAGTAAAAATCTTTCGCCTATCGGACCTAATAAAACCCATTACAAAAATAAAGATTTTGATATTTTGTATGACGAAGCCCAAGCAAAAGACGAATACGAAGAAAATCACTTGAAGTTGTACGAATTTTATCACAAAATGGATAACTTCTTGATGCAAGAAGCACCTATTATTGTGTTGTACTATGATGAAATTCTAAGACTTTACAATAAAAAAGTAAAAGGTCTGAAAACTAATCCTACCAATATACTTTTCTTAGAGAATGTAGATTTCATCAAGCCCGGCGAAGACAATAAAGAGAAAAAAGCTACCGCTAAGAAGTAAAAAGCTCCCAAAAAAACTCCAAAAAGCCTTCAAGATTCTCGAAGGCTTTTTGATTTTGGTAAGAAACTTATCATTTGTTTTTTTGTGAAATAAACTTTGGACTAATTTTCTGTTATTGGCATTGGGTAGCCTCAAAAAACAAGAAAGCACTTATGAAAATAAGTGCTTTGGTAAGTGGTGGAGGATAACGGAGTCGAACCGATGACCTCTACAATGCCATTGTAGCGCTCTAGCCAGCTGAGCTAATCCCCCTGTGATTTTTGGTGTGCAAATATATCTAAAAAAATACGCTATACAAATTTTTAAGAAAAATAATTTTTCTAACAGCCAAATAATATCTCTATGAATCTTTTTGAAATCTTACTCCAATACGCCAAAGAACAGCCCGATAATCCATTCAATTGGTATGCTTTGGCTACTGAATGTAGGAAGTATGACCTTCGTGAAGCTCTGGTTTATTACGAAAAAGTATGGAAAGAATTTCCCGACTACGCCGCCAACTACTATCATTTGGCAAGTGCCTACACAGAACTTAATATGCTGGAAAAAGCTAAACAAATCTATGAACAGGGCATAAAAGTATTGAGCGAACAAAACGAAACAAAACTTTTACAAGAATTGAAAAATGCGTATCAAAATTTCCTTGTAGAAAATGATTTACTCTGAAAATTTCTATATTTTTGCGTTCCTCTAAACTATTCGGGCTACAATGAAAACCAATTTGGTAGGCGAAAAGCTACTCAATTACGAAATCAAGGCTTTGGTAAGCTCTGATGAAATATTTTGCATTTACTTGGCAGAGCATACCCTATTCAATAGGAAAGTTTATGTAAAAACGCTCAATGCCGCAAATGCAGGCAATACGCAAGCCAAAGAGCAACTAAAAGCAGAAGCTCGCAACAATCGTTTTGGGCATCACCAAACACGCATACTTTACGATTTGATAGAAACAAATGACAATATTTATCTCATCACCGAGAAAACAAACGAAGGCATAGACTTAGAAAGATATATCACCCAGTTTGGTGCAATGACCGAAGAAAAGGCTATACGTATCTTCTCACAGATTTTAGCGATTGTTGGTGCTGCACATCAAATAGGATTGATACATCGGAATTTGCAGGCTAAGCAAATTATACTGATTGACAACCAAGTAAAAGTTTTAGGTTTTGAAGAAACCGACACGCTCACTCAACAAGAAAGCTATCAAAGCCCCGAAGAACAAAAAAAGAATATTCTCAACGAACAATCCAATATCTATTCTTTGGGGAAAATATTATGTTTGATGCTCTTGGGACACACAACAGCACACCCCAAGGCGAAACTATCACCGAAACTAAAAGAAGCTATCGCAGTGGCAACAGAAAGCAATCCAAAAGACCGCTTCGCTAATTGTAGAGAGTTCCTTTTAGCCCTAAGTGAAGAAGTTTCTACCGAAGAAGTTGCTGATAAACACGCTTTCAAGCAGTTACCTGTTGTTCTATTTGGCTTGCTTCTCTGTATTTTTGCTATACTTGTTTATAGAGTTTTAGATGAAGATGATAAAAAAAACATATTAGCCTACAACCTCTATGACCAAACACGGATTAAGAGAGTCTTGGACTCTATGAAGAAAGTCAAGCAGCAAGAATTTATCCGAGATAGCATTCGCATTGCACAAAATAAAGCCGAGAATATGCAGAAAATTCATATTCATAAGGTAGAAAAAGGAGAAACCTTGAAAGAGATTGCAGAAAGATATAATATGAGTGTTTCGCACCTAAAACAGCTCAACAATTTCAACGAAAAAACAACCCTAAAAGTCAATGTAGGTTTGAGAGTAGTAGTGAGAGATTACCACAAGGTATTGGATAAAGAAGAACTATGGCAGATTGCTCAGAAATATGGTCTTACTAAGTTTGATGTAATGAAAGCCAATGATATAGACCCCGTAAATGAACAAAAAGAGGTATATCCCGGACGGGAACTGATTATTCCGATAAAACGATAAATTTTAGATACAAGACCAAGAGGCGAAACTAAGGATTGCCTTTGGTGTCTAATCGGTTAATTTTTTCAAAAACGCCCTTTGCTTTTGCAAAAAAATTTCTTTTTACTTGGTTCTTTGCTCTTGGGGCTTGCTCTGCTCAATGTGAGTGTGGGAGCAGTGAAAATTCCTTTTTCTCATTTGATTAGCGTTGCTCTCGGAAACAAAGAAAATGAAATTTGGTATCATATTTTTTGGTTTTTTAGGTTTCCGAAAGTGCTTACGGCTATTTTGGCGGGTGCCGCTCTTTCGGTATCAGGACTTCTGATGCAAACCTTTTTCGCTAATCCATTAGCTAGCCCTTCGGAGTTGGGGATTTCGGCAGGGGCAAGTTTGGGGGTAGCCTCTCTTACGCTAAGTTCGGGCATCAGTTGGGTATCCTTACAAAGTTTAGGATTTTCGGGGTATAGCTTAGTGGCAGTGCTGGCTATCGCTGGAGCGGCTTTGGTGATGTTTTTGATGTTGGGAATGGCTCTGCAAATTCGCAGTACGGTGGCTTTGCTAATAATTGGTTTGATGCTAAGCAGTTTAGTGATTTCTTTAATTGCTTTTTGGCAATTTATGAGTAGCCCCGAGCAAATACGCGATTTCTTGTGGTGGTCTTTTGGGAGCTTATCCAATACGAACTACTCACAGATAGGCATAATGAGTGCAGGAATATTGCTTGCTTTTTTAATCGTTCTAAAAGATATACAAGCCTTTAATGTACTACTTTTAGGTGAGCAGTATGCTCAAACAATGGGCATCAGCTTGAAAAACTTGCGTTGGAAGCTAATTCTTAGCGTCTCGATAATGACAGGCATAGTAACGGCATTTTGCGGTCCGATTGGTTTTATTGGGATTGCTGTTCCGCATTTGGCTCGTCGCTTTTTTCGTAGTGCTAATCATTGGGTACTTGTGCCTGCAACAGCTATTTTAGGGGCTATTTTACTGCTTTTTTGTGATATATTAGCCCATTGTATTTATCCTAATTTTTCTTTACCTATCAATACAATCACTTCCCTGATAGGCTCACCGATGGTTATTTGGGTGGTTGCCAGAAGGTCATAGAGGCTCAAAAAATATTTTAGGTGTAATTTACAACAAAAAAGTACAAAGGAATACCCACGGTAATGTTGAACGGGAAAGTAATTCCGATTGCCATTGGGATATACAAACCGGGGTCGGCTTTGGGGGCAGCCAAACGCATCGCCGCAGGTACGGCGATGTACGAAGCACTTGCCGCAAGTATCGCAAAAATAAATCTATTGCCTACATCTTGGCTTACAAATTGACTTGCCCAAGCTACCCACACCCCATTGAAAGCAGGAATAACAATAGCAAACAAAATCGCAAACCAGCCATAACGAACAAAAGCCCCAAAACGTTTGGCTGTTACCATTCCCATTTCCAAAAGAAAAATCGCCAAAAAACCCTTGAAAATATCGGTTGTAAAAGGTTTGATACCTTCGGCTTGTTTGGTGTCGGCAACTAAGCCTATTATCAGGCTACCCAAAACCATCAAGACACTTCCGTTGGTAAAAGAGTGCTTTACGATATGCCCCAAATTGCTCTCCTTCGAACTGACCTTCTCGTATTTCATTATCAAGATAACCCCTACAATAATCGCAGGCGACTCCATCAGAGCCATTACCGCTACCATGTGTCCCCCAAAGTGGATAGCCTGAGCTTCCAAAAAAGAACTTGCCGCCACAAACGTAACAGCACTTACCGAGCCATACGCCGCCGCTACCGCCCCTGCATCGCTAATGCTCATTTTCTTTTTTAAAATAAAAAAAGTGTAAAATGGCACAAAAGAAGCTATCAGTAAGCCGAATAATAAACTATAAAAAATTTCTGTCGTAAAGCCGCTATGAGCCAATTCCTGCCCACCTTTGAAACCAATAGAAAATAACAGATACAGCGATATAAATTTACTCGAGGAAGCAGGTATTTCTAAGTCGCTTTTTACTGCACTGGCTATGATACCCAAAACAAAAAATAAAAGTGTAGGATTAGTTAGGTTGCTAAGAAGTATTTGAAAATCCATTGCTTGTTTTTTAGTTTTTTTTTGCGAAAAATTATGTATTTTTCGTTCAAATTTGGCACGAATGAAACAAAAATACTCTAAAATTCTTATTATCCAAACGGCTTTTATCGGTGATGTTATTTTGGCTACGGCTGTTTTAGAAAAATTGAAGTCTTATTATCCTGATGCCCAGTATAGTTTTTTAGTTCGCAAAGGCAACGAAACACTCCTTAAAAATCATCCTTTTTTGCACCAAGTTTTGGTTTGGGACAAAACCCAATCTAAATATGGAAATTTCCTGAAACTACTCAAACATATTCGCCAAAATAAATTTGATTTGCTCATCAATCTTCATCGTTTTGCCTCATCGGGCTTGCTGATGGCATTTTCGGGAGCAAAAGAAAAAATTTGTTTTGATAAAAATCCTTTTGCTTTTCTTGCCAACAAAAAATTTCCCCACCTTTTACAAAAAGGCACTCACGAAACTGACCGCAACCAAAGCCTCATCGCTCATATTACCGATACAGAACCTGCTCGCCCTCGCCTCTACCCCGATGCAGAAGATTGTGCAAGTATCAAAAATTATTTGAACGAAAACTACATCTGCATTGCCCCTGCTTCGGTTTGGCAAACCAAACAATTTCCTAAGCACAAGTGGATAGAGCTAATCCGAGCCTTGCCCAAATCTGTAAATATTTATTTGCTTGGTGCAAAAAACGATTTCAAGCTGTGCCAAGAAATTGCAGAAGAAGTAAATTTGCCTTCGGTGCAGAATTTAGCAGGAAAAATCGGTTTGCTTGCCTCTGCCGCCTTGATGCAAAAAGCTATGATGAATTATGTAAATGACTCTGCTCCCTTACATTTGGCTTCGGCAATGAACGCCCCTGTGTGTGCTGTGTATTGCTCTACTACGCCCGATTTTGGCTTTTATCCCATTAGCGATTATGCAAAGATTGTAGAAACTACCGAAAGACTTGCTTGCCGTCCTTGTGGCTTACACGGCTACAAAAGTTGCCCCAAAGGACATTTTGCCTGCGGCGAAACTATCCAAATCCAAACCCTGATAGAGCAACTGCCTCAATGAAAAAATTTTGGCTGATATGGTTATTGCTGTTATATGTTTGGCAACTGCACGCACAGCACGAAACTGCCAAAGATAGCATCTATACCATAGCCGACCAAATGCCAGAGCCACAAGATGGCTATAAAAATTTTTACAAGTACCTCCAAGAAAATCTCTTTTACACACAAGAAGCCTTAGAAAAAAAAATTCAAGGCTATGTTTTTGTACAATTTGTCGTAAATACCGAAGGCAAGCTCGAAGACATCAAAGTAATAAAAGGTTTAGGCTATGGTTTAGACGAAGAAGCCCTACGAGTTTTTTCGGAAAGCCCGCCTTGGCATTGTGGCTGGCATCAGGGCAGAAAAGTAAAAGTCCGAATGACTTTTAATGTAGTTTTCAGATTGCCTCCGTAGTAAGTCTAAATCGTAAGCCTAAAAATACTTTTGCCTTTTTGCTATAAAATTACAAAATTGCAAGCCAATCGTTTCTCAAAAACCAATGTTTGCACACAAATATATTTTGCTACTCGTTTTATTTGTTACATTTGCCTGCCAAAAGAAAAGCCAAAATGAAGGTAAAAAAGTAGCTCAATTAGGCGAGAAAATATTGTATCTTTCAGAGATACAAATGGTTATGCCCGATAAAATCAAAGCAAAAGATAGCATAGAGTTTGTAGAACGTTACATAGAAGGTTGGCTACGCAAGCAATTACTTTATCAGGAAGCCTCCAAAAATACCTCCATAGATGAAACAGAATTGCAGAAACGCTTGGAAGAATATAAATACGCTCTGCTCACTCACGAGTTTGAGAAGCAATACGTTGCCAAACATTTTTCCGATAAAGTTTCTGATGAAGAAATCAAAGAATTTTACGAAAAAAATAGCCAAGAATTTGAACTTCGTCAGAATATCGTAAAAGCTGTTTTTATCAAGCTCGATGCCAAAAGCAAAGAAAAAGACAATTTCATTAAGTTGATGAAATCGGAAAAGGAGGAGGATAGAGAGGTACTCACACAACTTTGCAACGAAAAAGCCATTTCGTATTACCTGCAAGATACTACTTGGATTGATTTCGACGAGCTGGTGAGGCTTACACCTTTTGAAGGCGTACCCAACAAGGTGAATTTTCTGAAAAATAATAAATTCAGCCAAATGCAAGAAGGCGACTTTGTGTATTTGTTACACATAAAAGAATACAAAATTTCCGAACAAATCTCTCCCTTAGAGTTTGTAAAAGAACGCATCAGAAGTATGATTCTTAACCAAAGAAAAACAACATTGATAAAAAAATTGGAAGACGAACTCTACAAAAAAGCCCAAAAAAACAATGAATTTCAAATTTTCACGGACAATAAAAAATGATACTTTTAGACGGAAAAAAGCTGTCGCAAGAAATTAAAGAAGAACTCAAACAAGAAGTTTCTCGCATAAAAGCCGAAGGCGGTAAAATTCCTCACTTAGCGGCGATTTTGGTCGGCAACGACGGTGCCAGCGAAACCTATGTGCAAAGCAAAGTACGCAGTTGCGAGGAAGTTGGTTTCCATTCTACGCTGGTGCGTTTTGAGGAAACTATTACCGAAAATCAATTACTTGAAAAAATCAGAGAATTTAACCAAAATCCTGAAATTGATGGCTTTATCGTACAACTGCCCTTGCCCAAGCATATTTCAGAAACGAAAGTCATTGAGGCGATTGCTCCTGAAAAAGATGTAGATGGCTTTCACCCTATCAATATCGGTAGAATGGCAAAAAATTTGCCGTCTTATATTCCTGCTACGCCTTTTGGGATTTTGCAAATGCTCGAACGCTATCATATAGACACCACAGGCAAACATTGTGTAGTTGTGGGCAGAAGCAATATCGTTGGCTCGCCTATCAGTATCCTGATGGCACGAAACAGCAAAATCGGTAATGCTACCGTTACGCTTTGCCACAGCCGTACGCAAAATTTGGAGCATCATACCCGACAAGCTGACATCATTATCGTAGCACTCGGAAAGCCCGAATTTCTTAAAGCCAATATGGTAAAAGAAGGTGTGGTAGTGATTGACGTAGGCATTACACGCATCGCTGATGCAAGCCGAAAAACAGGATACAGAATTGTAGGAGATGTTGCTTTTGAGGAAGTAAGCCAAAAAGCCTCGTATATTACGCCTGTTCCCGGTGGCGTAGGGCTAATGACCGTTACTTCACTTATGCAAAATACATTGCTTGCGGCTAAGAAACAAATTTACAATTAACTTTGCAAGAAAAAACAAGCAAGAAAAATGCAACAATATCACGACCTGCTCAAACATATCTTGGAAAAAGGTACTCGCAAAACCGACCGCACAGGCACAGGCACGCTAAGTGTTTTTGGCTACCAGATGCGTTTTGATTTGCAACAGGGCTTTCCACTTGTTACGACAAAACGGGTTCATATCAAATCAATTATTCACGAACTTTTGTGGTTTCTAAAAGGCGATACCAACATCAAGTACCTCAACGACAACGGCGTAACGATATGGGACGAATGGGCAGATGAAAACGGAAATCTTGGTCCCGTGTATGGAAAACAATGGCGTAGTTGGCAAACACGCACAGGCGAAAGTATCGACCAAATTTCGCAGGCTATTGAGTTACTCAAAAAATCGCCCGACTCTCGACGCATCTTGGTTTCGGCTTGGAACGTAGAAGATTTACCTGCAATGAAACTGATGCCTTGCCACGCCTTGTTTCAGTTTTATGTTGCCGAAAACAAACTTTCTTGCCAACTTTACCAACGTTCTGCCGATGTGTTTTTAGGTGTTCCTTTCAATATTGCTTCTTATGCTTTGCTTACGATGATGTTTGCACAGGTTTGTGGCTTTGAGTTAGGTGAATTTATTTGGACAGGTGGCGATACACATTTGTACCTTAATCATTTGGAGCAAGCACGTTTGCAACTTACAAGAGAGATACGCCCTTTGCCAACGATGAGGCTCAATCCAGCAGTGAAAGATATTTTTAGTTTCAAATACGAAGATTTCACCTTAGAAAACTACAATCCTCACCCCGCTATCAAGGCAGAGGTAAGCGTATAAAAATAGTTAGGCATTAGTAGTTATACTCAAAAATAAATGGTTTTACACTTTTCTGTACGTTGAGCGAAGCCGAAATGAGCCGAAATGAGCCGAAACGTACAGAAAAGCAAGTTTTCTCAAAACTTTTTACAAAAACCACTTTTGAATGAGTATAGATGTTAGTAGAAAAACAAAATCTTGTTTTTCAGGTTTTTAATGAAATGCCAATGTCTGTTTAGTTTTGTACAATTACTTACTGCATTTTGCCTTTTGGTAGGTTCTAACTATAATCTTTTTTTGCTATGAGTTACTTATTGCCGCGTTTTCTGACCATTTTTTTCTCACTTCTTCTCATAGATTACTTGGCTTTCAGAGCTTTGCGAGTAGTGATGCAAGGGGCAACCCGTTTCAAAAGAAACTTTTGGTATAGTATCTACTGGACTATAAGTGCTTTTTCGCTCATAAGCATAGCTTTGTATTTTTTAGGGATTTTACGCGATATGAGTCCTTTTCGTTTGTTTGTACAAGGGTTTGTTTCCGTAATTTATTTTTCTAAAATAGCGGTGGTGTTTTTTGTGTTGTTTGAGGACATACTTTTTTACTCAAAGAGAGTGATACAATTTTTGAAGCAAAAATTTACAAATCAAAATGCAGATAGGCAAGAAACAAATCTAAGTAGTGCTAATAAAATCACACGCTCACAATTTATTCATAAAACGGCATTGGTGGCGGGGGCATTGCCTTTTGCTACGCTTAGTTGGGGCATTATCTCGGGGGCTCACGATTATCAGGTTCGCAGGCGAAAAATTTATTTGCCTCACCTACCCAAAGAATTTGAAGGTTTCAGTATTGCTCAAATTTCTGATATTCATTCGGGAAGTTTTTACAACAAAACTGCTGTAATGGGCGGCGTAGAAATGCTCCTTGCCGAAAAACCTAACCTAATTCTTTTCACAGGCGACTTGGTAAATAACCACCCCGATGAAGTAAAAGATTATATTTCGGTTTTTAACAAACTAAAAGCTGATTTCGGTGTGTATTCCGTAATGGGCAACCACGACTACGCTGACTATCTCTTTGGCATTAGTGCCGCTCAACGCCAAAAACTTCGTCAAAAACTCCATCAGGCTCATCAGGCACTTGATTGGCATTTACTTTTAGATGAAAATTTATTTATTGAACAAAACAAGGAAAAAATCGCTATTATTGGCGTGCAAAATTGGGGAACAGGTGGTTTTCCGAAATACGGAAACTTAGCCAAAGCCTACGAAGGTACGCAAGAGGCAGGCGTAAAAATTCTGCTCTCACACGACCCCAGCCATTGGGACGCACAAGTACGAACCGAATTTCAAGATATTGACCTTACCCTTTCAGGACACACACACGGAATGCAATTCGGAATAGAATTTGGCGACTTCAAGTGGAGCCCTGTGCAGTATCGCTACAAACAATGGGCAGACCTCTACCAAGAGAAAACCTCAACAGGAAAAACACAATATTTGTATGTAAATCGTGGTTTTGGCTACATTGGTTATTTAGGAAGAGTAGGCATTTTACCCGAAATTACTATCCTTACCCTTAGCCGAAATTTGTAGAATTCAAAAATTACCAAGTTCGTTTTTTTGCCCAATATGCTCCGTACAGAGCAATAAACACATAAGCAGGCAAGAGAATTACATAAGCATAACGAAACCCAATTTGTTGCAAATCAGCTAAGTAGCCATAGAGCAAGGGAAGTAATGCTCCGCCTACGATTGCCATTATCAGCATTGCCGAGCCTGTTTTGGTGTGCTTGCCCAAATCGGCAATAGCAAGCGGAAAAATAGCAGGCCACATCACCGAATTTGCCAACCCCAACAACGCAACCCCCAAGACCGAAACATAGCCTTCACTCATAAGTATCAGCACACTAAACACCATTCCTAAAATAGCACACAGCACCAACATTTTTTCTTGCGAAATGTATCGTGGTATCGTGAAAATGGCTACTACATAGCCTACCAACATTCCCGAAAGCGTAAGCGAAGTAAAAAATTTAGCTTCGTTTTTATCTATTCCCCACGAAATACCATATTGAATAATCGTATCGCCTGCAATGACCTCCACTCCCACATACAAAAATAAAGCTATCACCCCAAGAACTAATTGCGGATACCCCCAAATACTTTTTTGCGTATTTTCTGCATATTCGCTTTTTTCCAACTGATTATCTACGTTAGGTAAGGGCGTAAAACGCAACATCAAGGCAAGAGCCACCAAAATCATAGCCATAATGCCGTATGGTGAAATTACTTTTGAGGCTAATTCTTGCAAAAAAATATCTTTTTGAGTGTTATTGAGTGTTTGCAATTTACTTTCTACGTTTTCGGTGAAAACAATTGTCCCCAGCACAATCGGACTGATAATACCTGCCACCTTATTAGCTATCCCCATTATGCTGATGCGTTGGGCGGCACTTTCAGGTTTGCCTAAAACTGCTACATAAGGATTAGCAGCAGTTTGCAGTATTGCTAAACCTGTTCCCTGAACAAATAAGCCCAAAAGAAACAAGTTGTATGTACGCGTCTGTGCCGCAGGGATAAACACCAAAGCTCCCACAGCCATTACCAATAGCCCCCAAGCCATTCCGTTTTTGAAGCCTGTTTGCCGTAAAAACCAAGCCGAAGGCAATGCCATTACAAAATAAGACACATAAAAAGCAAATGCCACTAAATACGCCTGCAAATTACTTTCCAACTGACAGGCTGTTTTTAGGTATGGGATAAGAACACTATTGAGCCAAGTAACAAATCCAAAAATAAAATAAAAAATGCCGATAATAAGCAAAGGAAAACGCATTTTGCAATGAACGATTATCAGTTATCAATGAACAATTTTTAATGAAAAATATTTATTTGATTTCGGGGAAATTTACGAAATATTTTGAGAATATTCCCAAAAATACTTCTCCTTTGGGGGAGAGATTTAGGGGAGGCTTAAAAGTTTCTCTCATTTGGAGAGGGATTTAGGGGGAGGTCAGCCCTGCCAAGATACCAATAATAAGCTACCAAAGCCGAAAAAACCCCAATCACTGAACCCAAAAATACATCTATCAAGAAATGTTGTTGTAGGTACATTCGTGCCATAGCCACCGAACAAGCCCCCAAAAGTGCTACCACTTGCCAAAGCCAATGTCTATGAAACAAAATCACCAAACAAAATGCCGAGAAAGCCGTTGCCGTATGTCCCGAAGGAAAACTCATAGACGAATGTACCTCAATACCTTCTACAAAATTAAGTGCCTGCTCACCAAATACCATTTTAGGGCGTGGTTCGTTATTGAAAATAAAATTTTTGAGTGTTTGCACGAAAGTCGTATGCAACAAAATAGCTATTAGTGTAGCAAAAAAGGCTCTGTATTTTTTCTTAAATAAAAAAATCAAGCAAATAACAACATAGACACCTTCTTCCCCCAGACGACTAAGCCAAGGAAATACTGCATCGCCAAAAGAGCTATGACAATCATTAAGGAATAAATGTATCTCTTCTTTTGAAAAAATCAGGAGAATAACCGCCGAAAAGAGCCAGAATAGCAGAACACCTATAAAAAATATAGGTTTTCCAATGATGGCTTTACTGAGTGCATTAACTTTGTTTTGAACTTGCATCAACTAAAAACGAAAAATAGGAACTTGTTTTTTTGTAAAAATATAAGCAAATTGCCGACTGCAAATTAGTTTTTTTTCTTATCACAGCAAAAAACATTTTCTTATGATACGCCACGACTGGACTTTTCAAGAAATTAGCGATATTTATCATCAGCCTATTTTAGAACTCATTTACCAAGCGGCAACTATTCACCGCCAGCACCACGACCCCAGTGAAGTGCAAGTTTGTACTTTACTTTCTATCAAAACAGGAGGTTGCCCCGAGGATTGTGCCTACTGCCCACAAGCGGCACGCTACCAAACTGACGTAAAAGTGCAAAAACTTATGCAAGCCGAAGAAGTGTTCGCTAAGGCTTTGGAAGCAAAAGAAGCAGGAAGTACGCGTTTCTGTATGGGAGCGGCGTGGCGTGAGGTACGTGATAACAAAGACTTCGACCGCGTGCTTGAAATGGTAAAAGGTGTTTCGCAAATGGGCTTAGAAGTGTGTTGTACTTTGGGAATGCTCACTGCCGAACAAGCCCAAAAACTCAAAGAGGCAGGTTTGTATGCCTACAACCATAATTTAGACACCAGCGAAGAGTTTTACGACGAAATCATCACCACTCGTACCTACCAAGACCGACTGAACACCTTGGCAAACGTAAGCAAAGCGAAAATTTCGGTTTGCTCAGGAGGAATTATCGGAATGGGCGAAAAAGTAGAAGATAGAATACGAATGTTACATACTTTGGCTACTTTGCCCACACACCCCGAGTCTGTGCCTGTAAATGCCCTTGTTCCCGTAGAAGGCACACCTTTGGAAAAGCAAGAAAAAGTTTCTGTTTGGGAAATGGTACGAATGATAGCTACGGCTCGTATCACGATGCCAAAAGCAATGGTACGGCTTTCGGCAGGAAGGGTACGTATGAGCATAGAAGAACAAGCCTTATGCTTTTTGGCAGGAGCTAATTCTATTTTTGCAGGTGATAAATTACTCACTACTCCCAACCCCGATTATGTAACAGATAAAGAAATGTTCCAAGTGCTTAATATCAAACCTCGTCAAGCCTATAAAAATGAGTTGATAGAGCAGATGATGTAAAAATTCACAAAATATGTTGGTTGAGCATAGCCGAAACCACTTTGTAGGAACTTATACTCAATCAAAAGTTGCTTTTAGTAAAGCTTTAAACTTACGACTACAAAAAGTCCCCCTCTCCTTTGGAGAGGGGATAGGGGTGAGGTCTAAAAAGATTGAGGTTTAGAAAACCAATTTATTTTGAGTATATTTTTAAACCTGCTTTGGTAGATTTTCAAAAAATAAACATGCTTATTAAATTTTCTGAAGAATGAAAATTGCACTAAAATTGCCCTTTATCAAAAAGGACACCTTCGGACACATCATTCCCCTAAAAAGGCTACTTATTTCGCTGATAGGTAGCCTTACTTTCCCACGACTGAATTGGATAAATAAAACAAAATTCATAGGAAGAGAGATTTTGGAAACATTACCTGACAAAGGAGTTTTGTTTGTGTCTAATCATCAAACTTATTTTGCCGATGTAATTACGATGCTTCACGTTTTTTGTACGGTCAATTCGAAGATTACGAAAAACCCAAAAAATCCTCTATACTTGCTCAAACCGCGTACCAACACGTATTTTGTAGCCGCCGAAGAAACTATGAAATCGGGCTTTATTCCACGCCTGTTTGCATATGTGGGGGCTATTCAAGTGAAACGTACCTGGCGTGAAGCAGGTAAAAGTATTCAGCGAGAAGTAGATATCAAAGATACCGAAAATGTAGGTAAAGCTCTTGCAGATGGTTGGGTAATTACTTTTCCGCAAGGCACAACCAAAGCCTTTGCACCAGGTAGAAAAGGAACAGCTCACATTATCAAATTGTACAAACCTATCGTTGTGCCTATCGTAATTGATGGCTTCCGTAGAGCCTTTGATAAAAAAGGGCTTTTTCTCAAAAAAAGAGGCGTACAACTCTCTATGACCTTCAAAGAACCGCTACAAATCAACTATGATGATGAACCCGAAGTAATTTTGGCACAAGTAATGGAAGCTATCGAACAATCGGAAAATTTTAAATTTAAATTTGACAATAAAAACGACGGAAAATAAACTATTTGTCAGTCCCAGTATTTTTTTCTGCGTTTGAGAACAAGAGCCAAACCCCGTAAAAAAATAAAAAAATGATTGAGCAAATTCGGAAAAAAACCAAAGTGTTTTTGTAGAATTTGGTAGCGTTCGGCAAGTGATTTCTTTCGTTTTTTGGCACTTACCCCGCCCAAGAGATAGGTAGCGATGATTTGGTGAGTATGTTCAATTTTTTTAGCTTTTTTGAGCATACGAATTACCCAATCTATGTCCGAAGAATATTGATACGATAAATCAAAATCCTCAACAAGCATTTTTTTTACCAAAATAGCCTGATGACACACTACCATTCCACAAGCCATTGAGTGCCAAGTGAGTTTTTCGGGGAGTTGGTGTGGCGTAAATTCGCTACGCAAACCAACAGGCTGAAAAGTTTTGGAATCTATCATTTGGGCTTCGCCGTAATAAATATCCGCATCAGTATTTTGATTGAAAATTTTTTCAAGTGTATTTTCTTCATAAAAAGTATCTCCTGCATTGATAAAAACCACGTAGTCGCCTGTGGCTTGCCGTAGTCCTTTGTTCATAGCATCATAGATGCCTTTATCGGGTTCGGATAGCCAAAAGTCTATGTGATGAGCATTTTTTTTGATAATGCCGATAGTTGCATCTTTGGAGTTGCCGTCAATTAAGATGTATTCTTTGTTGGGGTAAGTTTGCGTAAGAACACTTTTGAGAGTTCGTTCTAAATATCTTTCGGCATTGTAGGTTACGGTAATGATAGAAACTTTGGGTAGGTTCATTGCACTTAGTTTGTAATTTAGACTAAGATGTATCAATTTTTATAGAAATCTTCCATATCTTTTCGCATTTTCAGCAAAGACTCGCGATGGATATACATCATATGTCCTGCTTCGTAGTAGGTGATTTTTACTCGTTGTTTTTGCTCGGGGCGAAGAAAAAGATGATTAAACGTGTATTCGGTAGCAAAATAAGGTGTTGCCAAATCGTAATAACCACTGGCAACCCAAACTTTTAGCCCTGCATTTTTAGACATAGCACTACGCAGTTCTTCGCCTACATTCAAATAACGATTCTGAACATTGTTGTAATTCCAAGGTTGTACGCGATTGGTAAGCACTTCGTAAGCGATTTTACTGCTAAATTGGAGCTCTTGTGCCAAATACTGATTGATAGCCGTAGCATAAGGACCTGAAATAGTAGCATTGAGGCTGGGGTCAAACTCGAACCGTTCGCCTGCATTGTCGTAATCTACACCTGTAAAACGGCTATCTAAACGCCCCACGGTTTTGCCTTCCTTGCGGAGTAGTTCTTTGGTAAATCTGCCAATTTCAATTCTGTAATGGCAATTTCGTAGAAATTCGGGGGAAAGTCCTGTATAGCGAGCTAATTTTTCGGCAATATTCCTTGTTTCGGCTTCGCTTGCCAAATCACCTTTCATCAGAAAGGTACTATACTCGCCCAAAGCAAAATTTTCTACTTCCGAAAGAGTTTTTTGTAAACTACTTTGAAGTTCAGAGTTTAACTTTTTATGATACCAAGCTGTTGCGGTATAAGTTGGTAGAAATAAGACGTAAGGCAGGTCGTTGCCTTTATCGAATCGGGCAGTTTGAAAATTGAGTATGCTCGAGATGAGAACAAGTCCATTGAAATAAAGGTTGTAGCGGTCTTGCAGGTAATTGGCAAGCCCAGCGGCTCGGGTAGTACCATAACTTTCGCCTGCCAGATATTTGGGCGAAGCCCAGCGTTTGAAAGTAGAACAATACAAACGAATAAACTCGCCAACAGATTCAATATCTTCTACGTAGCCTAAGAATTGAGCAGGTTTTTCATCTTTGGCGGCACGGCTATATCCTGTATTGACGGGGTCGATGAATACTAAATCGGTTTTGTCTAACCAACTGAACTCGTTATCGATGTATTTGTAGGGAGGGGGTAGGGGGTCGCCTTTATCGTTACTCATCAAGACTCTTTTGGGCCCGATACAGCCCAAATGAAGCCACAAGGAAGCCGAGCCAGGTCCGCCATTGAAGCAAAAAGTAATAGGTCTTTGAGGAATATCAGTTTCTTTCAGTCCGTCTTGTTGGTAGGCAACAAAAAAAATATCTGCTTTGTCTTTACCATATTCATCTTGCAAGGTAAGAAAGCCTGTTTTGGCTGTATATTTAAGCGTTTTTCCTGTAATGTTGATTTGGTGTTGTGTGGTAACTATTCCTTTTTTATTCAAATTTTTATTCAGAAGGCTGTCTTTTTGTGCGAAAATACAAAAATGAAGTAGCCAGAAGGTTACAGACACAAGAATTGATTTTTTTTGCATATACATTTTATACTCAAAATAATTTGGTTTTGTTTTTCTCTTGCGTTTCGGCTCCGCTCAACGCACGAGAAAAGTAGGTTTTTTTAAGAAATTTTTGAAAAACCACTTTTGTTCAGGTATATTTTTGATTTCACTCAGATTAAAAGCATACCACTTTTTTGTTTAGCTTGGGGCAGTTCCTTATCTAAGGGGACTTGCATAATTTCATAAACATTTTGTTTGATGATGTTTGAAATATGCAACAAGGGCAAGTCGTTGGCATCAGTGCCGAAGGGCTGTTCTATTTCTTCGGAAATGAGTTCAACCCCTGCCAAAGCATAGCTTATCAGAAATACAGCGGGAATGGTATAATAATGAAACGTATCTACCATACCCAGCGGTAAGATTAAACAATAAAAAATGATAAAACTCTTGATAAACGAAACGTGAGAGAAAGGGATAGGTGAGTTTTTTACGCGTTCGCAAGCCCCCATTACGTTGATGAGTTGTTCAATTTGCTCTTTGAGGTTGATTTTATCTACATCATTGATTTTTCCGTTTTTATGAAGTTCTTCCATTTTTGTAAAAAGATTAGTAGCGATTTTATGTGGCAGATGTTTATACTGGCGTAACTCTTCAAGTGTTTCAGGTTTGCCTGCATCATCAAACAAATCGAAGTTAATGGCGTCGCGAAGGTGTCCTTGCAAAGCATAGGCGAAGTTAGCGATTTGGGCGGCAAGATAGTGGCGGTTTTCATAATCTTGCGGAAGCAAGGAATAAAAATTGGAAGCGAGTGTTCGGCTCTCGTTGATAAGAGCCCCCCAAAGTTTGCGTCCTTCCCACCAGCGGTCATAGGAGGAGTTGGTACGAAACACCAGCGTCAAACCCATAATTACCCCTATCAACGAAAGGAAAGTAACATTCAACTCTATGGGATATTTTTTTACATCATTGAAAACGTGCAAACGTAAATATACTACTATCAGCGAATAAGTGAGTATAATAGCTTGAATTTTGACAAGCTCTCGTACATTGTAGGCATAGCCAAAACCTAATAAACTCTTGATAACCAAGCCCCAATTTTTGGAATTATAGACAATCATCTAAATAGAAATTTTGATTTTGACACAATTATAGCAATTTTTTGAGGATACATAGCAAAGTGTAACAATGTTTGAAATGTCCTTTTTCAATATTACTTAAATTTTATCTAAAAATTACATAATTTTCAAAGTCGTTCAAGTCATAAATTGTACTAAGTAGTTCCACAAAATTAAACGTATATTTACATTTTGGTAGTGCATAACAAGTAATGCTAAGGCAAAAAAATCAACGTCATTACGAGGTTTGCGATAGCAAACCGAAGTAATCTGTTGGTGAATGAGTAAGGATTGCTTCGCCTTCGGCTCGCTGGTGACGAGAAAACCAATTTTTACAGAAACATAAATGTACGTTTAATTTTGTTGAGGCACTTAACAAGCCTGCCTTGGGGTAGGCTTTTTTTGTAATTTCTTGGCTCAAAAAATAATTTCTTTATATTTGTACTCAGTTTGCTCTAAAAACCTTTGCTTATGGAAAAGTTGCTATTTGTTTTGATGCTTTTGGGATTTTTTGCCTGTAATAAGGCTGAAAAAGAACAGCAAAATAATAAAATTGTGCAAGACACAACAAAAAAAGTAGAAAACAACGAAAAACAAAACACACCAACCCAAGAAAAAAAACAAAACTCTGACACTTCGGAAATAAAAATTACAGAAGAAACTATCAGAGAAGAACCCTAAAAAACTCTCATCATAAACGCCTTATGTCCTCAAAACCTTTTATTGTTGGCATCACGGGGGGAAGTGCTTCGGGAAAGACCTCTTTTTTGAGAAACCTGCTAAATGCTTTCAGCGAACAAGAAATTTGTCTTGTTTCGCAAGACAATTACTACAAACCTCGCGAAGAGCAACCTACTGACGAAAACGGAATACATAATTTTGACCTGCCTCAGTCTATCAATGCTCACGAGTACGCCCGAGATATAGAAAAACTACGCAACGGTGAAACCGTCTACCGATTAGAATACACCTACAACAATCCTAACATAGTTCCCAAAACCTTGATTTTCAAGCCTGCTCCTATTATTGTAGTAGAAGGAATTTTTGTATTTTATTTCTCCGAAATAGCCAAACTATTAGATTTAAAAATTTTCATAGACGCCAAAGAACATATTAAGTTGAAAAGACGCATTCATCGCGACCAAGTGGAGAGGGGATACGATTTGGGTGATGTGCTGTATCGCTACGAAAAACACGTTGCCCCTACCTACGAACGCTACATTGAGCCTTTCAAAAACGAAGCCGACATAATTATTCCTAATAACTTGCACTATCAGAAACCTTTGGAAATGCTTGTTTGTTATTTGAAAACAAAAATTTGAAAATCGCCTTGAAAATTACAAAACATCTGATTGGCTTGTTGTTGTTGCTTTCGGCTTGTGTACCACAAGAACACAAATCGGTGAAAAGGAATTACTACTATGATTTGCAAGACGCTTTGGAAAAATTAGACAAAAATCAAAATGCCTTCCTCAAAACAACCATCACCGAAGGTAAAAAACAATCTCAAACAATCCGAAATATAGATTGGGAAAAAGAATTAGCCCTTTTTCAGCAGGCAAACCTCAATAAAGCGGCTTTCAGAAACGGGTACAAAGAACGCAAAAGCACAAATAAAGATACAACTTTCATTACCTACGAAACCGAAAATCAAGATTTTAAAGTAAAACAACTTATCATAGGCTTACTGCCCGATAGCTCTTTGGCAAAGGTAGAGGCTTTTATCCGAACTGATAACTATTTGTACTCTTCCGAAAAATATTTGCAAATCTTGTGTAAAGAAAATAAGTTGCAGAGTTACCGCATCAGTGGAAAACAAAAAATGATTTTCTCGAAGCCCGAATATTTTGAAGTAACCGCTCAAATACTTACGCAATGAAGTACTACGTTTTCGTTTTGAGTATTTTTTTGAGTGCTTGTACTTTTAGAGCCTCAAAAAGCAGTCTGACACAACAAAATAGCCCCAAAAGAGAAAATCAGCAGGCTTTGAGGGTTGTTCAGGAGGCACGCAAATACTTAGGCACGCCATATCAGTATGCAGGCAACGACCGAAAAGGCATTGATTGCTCGGGGCTTACGTGCCGAGCTTATGAAAGCATCAATATCAAATTGCCTCGCATCGCAGGCGACCAAACCAAATCGGGCAAAAGTGTAAGCCAAAATAATTTGGAAATAGGAGATTTGGTATTTTTCAAGGCTTCAAAAAAAGCAAGTAACAAAATCACTCACGTAGGGCTGATAAGCGAAGTAAAAGAACAAGGCAAAAATGTTATTTTCATTCACGCCTCAACTTCAAAAGGAGTAATGGAAAGTCAGTTGTTTTCCGATTATTGGAAACCACTCATTGTTGGTGCGGTCAGGGTTATAGAATGAACACAAAGCCTTTTGGCAGGCTCTGTGTTTATATCCATTCTTTTTCTATGAGTTCGTCAATTTTCTGAGGTGTGAGGTTTTCGTAATATTTGTAAATCCCATCTTCTGATTTGAGTTTCACTTGCAAGCAAGGAGCACCGCCGCAAGCCGCCAAACATTCTACCGCCTTGATGGTAAATCTGCCGTCTTTGGTAGTTTCGTTGAGGTCTATGCCTAATCGGTTTTTGAGGTGCTCAAAAATTTCATCTGCTCCGCAAATCATACAAGGACCAGTACGGCAGACTTCCAAAACATACTTGCCTACGGGTTGTAGGTGAAACATTGTGTAAAAAGTTGCTACTTCATAGACTTCAATCGGCTGAATTTTTAGGATTTCGGCAACATAATCCATTACATTTACGCTAAGCCAGCCAAAATCGGTTTGGGCAATATGCAAAATAGGCAAGATAGCCGATTTCTGTTTGCCTTCGGGGTAGCGAGCTATGATAGCCTCAATTTCTTTCATTCGTTCAGGCGAAAACTGCGGATTGGGGTGATAGCTACGGTCGGTATTGAAATGGTGTGTAGTAGAAGCCATAGAAGTATTGAGTTATGAGTTTTGAATTATGAGTTTTGAGTTTTGGTTGCTGAGCGAAGCCGAAGTGAGAATTATATTTTTTATACTCATTCAAAAGTGGTTTTTGTAAAAAGTTTTGAGAAAACTTGCTTTTCTGTACGTTGAGCGTAGCCGAAACGTACAGAAAAGTGTAAAACCACTTATTTTTGAGTATAGCTTTCTGCATTACGTTTTTTCACTCTTGCCAGATACTCGTGTAGCGGAAACAAAGCTACTTCGGAGGCTCCTGTCTTGCCGTTGGCATCATACTCAAAGGGGTCGTCAATATCTTTGATGAGCTTGTACATATACACATACACGAGCGTTATGAAAAATACAACGATAATTGTAGCAATTAGGTTTTTAAATTTTACGATTAACATTATTCCTGCCATTACAACAAGCAAAACTTCCAGCAAGGCATAGCCTGTTGCTAAAAATCCTGTTCTTGAAATCACGCTGCTGCGTGTAAGAATACGCCTCAAACTGCTCAATTCGTTAAAAACCCTTGCTAAGACAGGCGGAGTAGCCCCTGCCTTGTCCAAATCGTTGATAAGTTGATTGAAATGGAATAAGTTTCTAAACAAAGTTTCTTCATCTATTTTTTTCAGAAACCAGTCATCTATTTTTTGGGCAAGGTCTTGGCAAGCCTCTAAAACGATTTTTTTTGAAAAATTAACTTTTTGAGCCAAATTGATACAAGTTTCTTCAATGGACTCTAATGCCGAGGCAATTTCGCCGGGGATACGTTCGCTTTCTTTGTAGTCAGCCATTGTGCCTGCCAACATAAAGCCTATCAGAAACACGCCTGCACTAATAATGAGAGCCATATCCCCCAGCTCTACTAAGCCTTGAAAATTAAATAATTCTATCAAAACTACTTTCAGTATCACTACTCCCAAAGCAATAGGAGCGGAGCTAAGCATCAATTTCCATTTTGTCATTTTAGTCTAAAATTTTCTTTTTACGTCTTTCGAATTCTTCAAAAGTTATCAAGCCCCTATCCATTAAATTTGCCAATTTCTCCAATTCCTCTGCCACACTGCCATTAGATAAAGCCTGACTATTTTGCAGCAGACTATTTTTGAAACTTGATAAAAAATTTGCTGAATTGTATTTCAAATTGAACTTATCATCTGACATAGTCAGGAAGTTGATACCATCTATCACCCCGATAATAGCAGGAATAAGTGTAAAGGAGAAAATAATGGAAAGCACCCCCTTTCCAATGTTACCCAAATAGAAGTGTTGTCCGCCCCAACTGCCCAAGAAAAAACTTAAAACGGCAGCAATAATTCTACTTTTCATTTTCCAAAAAGTTATATTTGACAAAACAAGCAATTCAAATTCAAAATAAAAACAATTTTTTGAAAAATTTATGCTAACATTGCAAACTTATTTTTGGGGACAATAAAAAAACATAATGTTAGAAATTGCAATAGTAGGTGTAGAATCCACAGGGAAATCTACTTTGGCAGAAGATTTAGCCCAATACTATCAAACCGAATGGGTACAAGAATTTGCAAGAGCGTATTTGGAAACTTTGGGAAGGTATTATACTTACAACGATATTTTGCATATTGCTCAAAATCAGCACAAAAATATCCAAGAAGCTATAAAAAATAGTTCAAGAGATGTTATTTTCATCGATACGGAGCTGTTAGTTACAAAAATTTGGGAAGAATACGTTTTTGGTAAGTGTCATTTTTGGATAGATGAAACCTTGCCCAAACAAACTTATCATTTATACTTGCTCACGAATATAGATTTGCCTTGGGAGCCAGACCCTTTGCGTGAATATCCCGAACCAGAAAAACGCCAAGAAATTCACGAATTATACTTGTTTTACTTAAAAAAATACAATTTTAATTATCACTTAATTTCGGGCAATAGGCAAGAACGCCTCCAAAATGCCATCAGAATAATTGAAAATTACCGAAAAACTCATAAAAACTAAAACAATGGAATGGATTACACAACTCATTGACTTCATCTTGCACGTAGATAAACATCTGCAAAGTATTTTTCAGGATTATGGAATTTGGATTTATGCAATTTTATTTCTGATTATTTTTGTGGAAACAGGGTTGGTGGTGATGCCTTTTCTGCCCGGTGACTCCTTACTCTTTGCTACGGGTGCTTTGATTAGTGCCACCAATGAGCTGAATATTTTTACTATGGGATTATTGCTTTTTGTGGCGGCTGTCGTAGGCGACACGGTCAATTATTTTATTGGCAAAAAATTAGGTAGTGTAGTTTTTGAACGTGAAAGCCGTTGGATAAAAAAAGAATATCTGTTGCGTACTCAAAAATTTTATGAAAAACACGGTGGCAAAGCCATTATTTTTGCTCGTTTTGTGCCTATTGTGCGTACTTTCGCTCCTTTTGTGGCAGGTGTTGGCACGATGAACTACTCAAAATTTATTGCCTACAACGTAATAGGCGGTTTTGTGTGGGTGTGGTCGTTTTTGTTTTTAGGTTATTTCTTTGCCGATACCGAAATTGTACGCAAAAATTTCACTTTGGTAATTTTTGCCATCATTTTGCTTTCCATAACGCCTCCTATCATTGAAATCATCAAACATAAATTAAAGAGAGACAAAGAAAGCACTAAGAAGGCGTAAAAATGAGATTATCTATCAGACGCACACCTGCCACGTAGGCGGCGATGCACAAAGCGACAGGTCGGTTGCAGGGCAGGGTAACGGCTTGCAAAGTTTGAGCATCAACGATTTCAAAATATTCTAATTCAATTTCGGGGAATTGTTGGAGGTAATTTTGTACAGCTTGCTTAATTGCATTAGTAGGGGTTTGGGGCAAAAGTTTTTCGGCAAGTTGTAGAGCCTTGAATAAATGAGCAGCAATTTCTTGTTGATGAGGGCTTAATCGTCTGTTTCTTGAAGACATTGCTAAGCCGTTGCTTTCTCGTACAATCGGGCAGAGGATAAGCTCTAAGGGGAACGCTAAATCTTCTACCAAAGTTTTGATGATGAGATATTGTTGCAGGTCTTTTTGTCCAAAATAAGCCCTATCGGGCATAACACTATGAAACAACTTAGAAACAACAAGAGCCACGCCGTTAAAATGTCCTGTTCTAAATTTGCCTTCCATTACATCCTCCAAAGCCCCGAAATTAAATTGTAGGGTGCTGGGTGTCGGATACATTTCGGCATCACTTGGGGCAAATAAAGCATCACAGCCAACACTTTCGAGCAACACTTTATCTGCTTCCAATACGCGTGGATATTTGGCTAAATCTTCTGCATTATTGAATTGTGTAGGATTTACATAGATACTGCAAACGACAAAATCATTTTCGGCTTTGGCTTGCTTTATCAGGGCAAGATGCCCTTGATGCAAAGCCCCCATAGTAGGTACAAAACCAATAGACTTTTGGCTTAATCTTACTTCATTGAGGCACTTCTGCAAATCTTTGATGACCGAAAAAATACGCATACAACTGAATTCTTTTAGGTTTGAGGACAGAGGCAACCTTGGACTACAAAGTTTCGTCTTGATATAAACATCGTGCAACAAACATTAAACAGATACTTACATTTTTGTAAAAATCTGAAAAACAGAATTTTGTCTAAGTACTAAGATCTAACTACTTAAAAAAGTAAAAACTATGTAAATAGGGACGTTTGCAATATCTAATGATTTTTGATAAAAAAAAATGCTATTTCAAAAAAAATTTGTAACTTGCGGGCGAAATTTATTTTTGTACGTAATCCCTTATATTATGTCAAAACTCCGTATATTGTACGTAGCCAGTGAAATTACTCCTTTCCTTCAGACCAGTAAAGTAGCTGACTTTGTTCGTCAGATTCCCCAAGCAATGCAAGAAAGGGGTATGGAAATCCGAATTTTAGTTCCTCGCTTTGGAATTATCAATGAAAGAAAAAACAGGCTACACGAAGTCGTCAGACTATCAGGTATCAATATCTCGGTGGGTGATGAGGAAAAGCCCCTCACTATCAAAGTAGCCTCTATTCCAAGTGCCAAACTGCAAGTGTATTTCATTGATAACGAAGACTACTTCCAAAGAAAATCGGTCTTTGTAGACAAAGAAAACCGCTTCCACGACGACAACGACGAAAGGGCTATCTTCTTCTGCAAAGGCGTATTGGAAACTATCAAAAAATTGGGTTGGTCGCCCGATATTATTCATTGCAACGATTGGATGACCAGTTTTATCCCTATGTATCTCAAAACTACCTACCGCAAAGACCCTGTTTTCCAGAATACCAAATCTGTTTTCAGTGTGTTCAACAATGTTTTTTCTTACGAATTTGGCTCTGATTTTGCCGAGAAAGTTCGTATGATAGATATTGATGACGAAGCCATCGCCCATTTACGCAAACCTAATTTTGAGAATATCATCAGAACAGGCATCAAATACGCAGACTTGGTAATTAGCACCGAAGAAGAATACAATGCAAAAATACAAGACTTGCTGAATGAAATGCAGTGTCAATGTAAAATCAATCATATTCCTTTCGATTCTCAGCAAAGTCCTGCTCTTTCCGAATCATACTATAACTTATACAATGAACTTAGCAGTTGTTAGATTTTTTTGCTTAATTCTCGCAAGTTTGCTTTTGCTGATGTCTTGCAATAAAAGTACCACCATCGGTAGTGAATTACAACCCCAAAATCTTGGGGTTATTTTTACTGATACAGCAAGCATCAAAACTTCTACTATATTTGTAGATACCATTTCTACCACCAACCGAGAATTACTCTTGGCAGGCGAATACACCGACCCCTACTTGGGGCGTGTAAAGGCAAAAGCATTTTTTAATGTACAGCCTTTTAATACGTCTTTTAGTTTTGGAAGCAATCCGCAGTTTATTTCGGCTGTATTTGCTCTGCCCATCAATTTTTCGTATGGCGACACTACCCAACTGCAAACCTTATCGGTACACAAGCTGGTAGAACCTATCAATCCACGAAAAATCTATCGTAACAAAGATGCTCTTGCCTATGAAGCTACTCCTATCGCTACGGCTACTTTCAAAGGCTCTGATGCTGTATTTGGTAGAATAGAAATTCCACTTACCGATGAATTTAGAGACCAAATCGTGGCTTTGGCAAATAGCACCGCCGTTTCAGGACTTACGCAAGCACAATTAGACGCTTTTGTAAAAGGTTTTGCTATTGTTCCACAAGGAGGCGAAGCAATTTGGGGCTTTAGAGTAACAGGACAGATACCCGCCGCCATTGAAATACGTTTCAGAAACGAATTGGGAACAGAACAAACTTATAGGATAGTAGTAAGAAATGCAGTATCGGCTGAAACTGATGTATCGGGTGAGCGATACAATACACAAAGATTTAATCACGTAACAGTAGATAGAACAGCAACCCCTCTGCAAAATCTTACACAAGACTACCAAGCCATTCCCGCAACACAAACACAAGAGCAAACTTTCATACAAGAGTCTTTGGGGATTTTTACCAAAATAGAATTTCCCTATTTAGCTAACTTCGTAAAAAATCAAACTATTGCCATCAACCGAGCCGATTTGGTTGTTTTTCCTGTGGCTGGTACAAGAACGGCTTTTTTCAAAACACCTCGCAGGTTAGATTTGAGAATTTTGGGCGAAGACAAACGCATTAGAAAATATTTTTTCCGTTTCAATGACCCTGCTCTCAACAACGCTATTATCCAAGATACGCTTGATGTGCGTGTGCAAGCCGAAGGTAATAATCCCTTTGGTTTCAATGCACCTTTGAGCGTGACTATTAGCAATATCAGCAATAGCTATAACTTAGAAATTACTTCCTACATACAATATTGCCTCAATAACCTTAATCCTCGCTATCAAGGCGTCAATAAATTTCCTAATAATGGTTTGGTGCTTGGCTCGGATTTGAGCAATACGGCTATTTATCGCTTAGTTTTGGGAAGCAACAAACACCCCCAACAAGCAATGAAATTGAGAGTTTTTTACACGATTGTTCGATAGCTAATCGGCTTTTTTACTGATTTTTGCATACCAAAAGTTTCTTCTTTGCGTTTTCAAAAGAAAAATGCGTATGAAGAAACTCTTTATTTTGTCGTTTGTAATGGCATTTAGTAGCGTATTTGCCCAAAAGATTGTGTATCCCACTACCGCCAAAGTAAATCAACAAGACACTTATTTTGGTGAGCAAGTCGCAGACCCTTACCGCTGGCTCGAAGTCTCTGACTCAGCGGCAGTAAAAGAATGGGTACAAGCCCAAAACAAAGTTACTTTTGGCTACTTAGAAAAAATCCCTTATCGTACCCAAATCCGAAAACGTTTGCAAGAAGTCTGGAACTACCCTAAAATGGGCTTGCCTGCTAAAATAGGTGAGTATTACATAGTGCCGAAAAACGATGGCTTACAAAATCAGTTTGTTTATTACATCAGAAAAGGCAAAGAAGGCAAAGAAGAAGTGCTTTTAAACCCCAACACGCTCTCTACCGAAGGGATTGTTTCGGTAGGGAATTGGAGCATTTCGGAAGATAAACGCTATTTTGCCTATTCACTTTCCAAAGGAGGCTCCGATTGGAACACAATCTATGTAATGGACTTGAACACACGAAAAAACACCGAAGACAAACTCGAATGGGTGAAATTTTCGGGCATTGCTTGGTACAAAGACGGCTTTTTTTACAGCCGTTATGATGCCCCCCAAAAAGGTAAAGAATTAGAAGCTAAAAATCAGTTTCACAAATTGTATTATCACAAAATCGGTACGCCCCAAAGCCAAGATGAACTCATCTATACCGACCGCAAAAACCCGCTTCAAAACGTTTCGGCTTCGGTAAATGAAAAAAATCATATCTTATACGTATTCTTGCCCAAAGGTACAGCAGGTACTGCTATTTTGTACAAAGATTTACGTGGCTTTGGCGATTTGAAACCCTTGATAGAAAACCAAGAAAGTGAAAACAGCTTAGTAAGCACTGCCGAGGGCTATGCCTACATACTTACGAACTATCAAGCTCCGAAATATCGTTTAGTAGCCATTCCTTTGGACAACCCGAAGTCCGAAAATTGGAAAACCATTATCCCCGAAACCGAAAATGTACTTAGTAGTGTGCGTTATGTAGGTGGAAAGTTTATTGCTACCTATATGAAAGATGCCAGCCATAGAGTTTTTGTGATGGATAAGACAGGTAAAACTTTGCACGAAATCAAACTACCAACCTTGGGAACAGTGGCTGGTTTTGGAGGGAAAGAAGAAGATACCGAAACGTATTACACTTTCAATTCTTTTCTTTCGGGCGGGAATGTATATGAATTAGATTTGAACACCTATCAATCAAAACTTATCTTTCAGCCTGCTGTAAAATTTGATGCTCAAAAGTACGAAACCAAAGAGGTTTTCTATAAAAGCAAAGACGGCAAGCAAGTACATATGTTTCTTACTCACAAAAAAGGCTTGAAACGCAACGGCAACAATCCAACGTATCTGTATGGGTATGGAGGTTTTAATATTAGCATCAATCCGAGTTTTGATGTGCGTTTGATACCATTTTTGGAGGCTGGTGGTGTGTATGCTGTTGCCAACTTGCGTGGTGGTAGCGAATATGGCGAAGAGTGGCACCAAGACGGAATGGGACTGAAAAAGCAAAATGTTTTTGATGATTTTATTTCAGCTGCCGAGTACCTAATCAAGGAAAAATATACTTCAAGCAAAAAAATAGCTATTTCGGGGCGTAGCAATGGCGGTTTGTTGGTAGGGGCTTGCCTTACACAACGCCCCGATTTGTTTGCGGTGGCTTTGCCTGGGGTAGGTGTGATGGATATGTTGCGTTTTCATAAATTTACGATTGGCTGGGCTTGGGTGCCTGAGTATGGCTCTTCGGAACGTAGCAAAGAAGATTTTGAAAATTTGTATCGTTACTCACCTTTGCATAGCATAAAACCTGCTAAATATCCTGCTACGCTTGTCTATACCGCCGACCACGACGACCGCGTAGTGCCTGCTCATTCCTATAAATTCATTGCTAACCTACAAGCCAACCAACAAGGCGATGCTCCTGTTCTTATTCGTGTAGATGTAGATGCAGGACACGGAGCAGGGAAGCCTATTGCCAAGCAAATTGACGAATGGACTGATATTTGGGCTTTCACGCTTTGGAATATGGGGCTGAAAAAACTCTAAGCCCCCAAGGTGAGACAAGAAAACAAAGCGAATATTTTTCTCATAAAAAAAGCCTTCAAGAGCAAAATCTTGAAGGCTTTAATAGCACAAATTGAATAGGTTTAGAGTTTTTTTCCAGTGAGTTTGATGGTAGAATCCAATTTGGTTTCCATACCTTGAACTTCTATGTTCATATTTTGAATGAGATTACCTTCCGTTACAATTCCTGTTTTCTCATCAATGGTTAATTTACCTGACATAGTTCCAACTTCTTTGCCTTCGGCAGTCATCTTGCTATTTACTTCAATTATCACCTTGCCGTTAGCACGTTCCAAGAGTTTGTATTGATTTCTAGAGGTGATTTCTTTGTTTATCATTGGATTTTTACTGCTGGTGCTTATTTCCCAAGTATCACCTACGCCAACTGCTTGCTCGGGATATTGATTTGAGGAATTGGACAGACCTGCTTCTTTTGGAGCATCTAAGACCTTGCCTGTTGCACTCATTTTGGTAGTAGTTTTTGTGCCTTTCATACTGCTCACTTGTTGAGCAAGTTCGGGTGATTGCTTTTTAGGGTCCTCTGAGTCGTATTCTAAATCACCCATCATCGGATTGCTTTGCTTCATATAAAATTTCTCAATAGTAGATTCTGTTGTGAGGTTGCCAGAGGCATCAACATTTGTAACTACATTTTTGGTTGAGGTTCTTTGAATCATAGGTATTTCCATTCCCATTATTTGCATTTTTATATCATTTTCCATAGTTTGTTCGTAGCTCTCTCCTTGTTTGAGGTTGTAGCGAAGAAGCACTTTCTCACCAGAGTTAGAACTTGTCATTTCTGTTTTTTTCTCTTTTTTAGATTTCTTTTCCTTTTTTTGGGCAAAACTACCCACCGCTAAAAAGGAAATAAGCAGGATAAGAGCAATTTTTTTCATTTTTTAAAGGTTTTGTTTGTGGTAAAACGATTTTTTACTTTGATAATTGTATTAAATCTCCAATAATTTGGCTTGCATTTTTCAGATACAAGTCTTTTAAGTTTTTGAATTGTTCTACTGCTTTTTTCTTATTAGGTTCGGTGTTGTTATTTTCTTTCTCTTCGTCATTATCTTCTTGGGACAAGTCTTCTACTTTTGGTTCATTTTTTTCGGCTTCTTTTTCGGCTTTTCGTTTGGCTTCGTTGAGCGAAACGAGGGTCTGTTTGCGTTTGGCACGCATTTTTTCGGTATTTTGAACTAATTTTTTAAGGTCTTCATCGGTTTTTAGTCTTTTTTGGAAATTATCTTTTAGTTTTTTGAGTTCTTTTTCAGAAAGCTCATTAGTAGGTTTGAAACTACGAGCAGGGTTGATTTCGTCCCAAGGCAAAGAACTTTTGTAAGAGGCTTCGCTAAATTCGTTGTCATCGAAGGGGGTAGGAAGCAAAATATCGGGTAGCACGCCTTTGTTTTGCACACTGCTACCTGAGGCTCGGTAATATTTGGAAACGGTCAGGTTAAGTTGTCCTACATTGCCGTTATTATTTTCGGCTACCATATAACGCCCCAAATCCAGCACATTTTGTACTGTTCCTTTCCCATAGGTGCTTTCACCTACCACAATTCCTCTTTTGTAATCTTGGATTGCTCCCGAAAAAATCTCGGAGGCAGAAGCACTAAATCGGTTAGTCATTACGAGCAAGGGTCCTGTGTAGATTTGGTTGAAGTCTTCGGTTTCGCCCACGCTTACTCTGCCGTTGGCATCTTTTACTTGCACCACAGCCCCACCTTTGATGAACAAACTGGTAAGGTCTATGGCTTCTTTGAGCGAACCACCGCCATTGTAGCGTAAATCCACAATCACACCATCGATATTTTCAGTTTTGAACTGCTCTAAGATTTTCTTGACATCGTTGGTGGTGCTTTTGTAGTTGGGTTTTCCTTCTCTGTACTCATCAAAATTGATATAAAAAGCAGGCACACCGATTACACCAATTCGGTATTTCTTTTTATCTCTTTCAAGTTCAATAATTTGCTTAGTAACAGATTGGTCTTCAAAAGTAATTTTTTCTCTGACCATTTTTATTTCAATGGGTTTGGCAGTAGCCCCTTCGCTAGCTGGTAGCAGTTTGAGCCTTACTACTGTACCTTGTTTGCCTCTGATAAGTTGGATAGCATCATCTACTCGCCAGCCTATTATATCCACCATTTCTCCGTCATTGCCTTGTGCCACGCCAATAATTCTATCGTTTTTGAAGATTTTTTTACTCTTAAAGGCAGGTCCTCCGGGGCGTACTTCACGCACTATGATGTAGTCGTTTTCAGTACCTAACACCGCTCCAATTCCTTCCAAAGAGCGGTTCATTGACATATTGAAATTGGAAGCCGCTACGGGCGAAAAATAGTTGGTATGGGGGTCGTAAGCCATTGCCAAGGCATTCATATAGCTTTGAAAAACATCTTCTACGGAGGTTTTGGCTATGTTTTTAGCGAAATTTTCATAACGTTTTTCTAATTTTTTGAGGGTTTCTTCGGGCTTTTCGCCTGCGAGTTTTCCTTCCAAAAAGCTATTTTTGAGCAGTTTTCGCCATTCTTTATCGGCTTCTTCTTGGTTACGAGGGTAGCTTACTTTTTTGCGGTCGGTCTCGAAGTATTCGTCAAGGGTAAAGTCATATTTCTCACGCAAAAGTTTTTTATTACGCTCCAAACGATCAAAAACTCGTTGTAAATAGCGGTTGTAAATAAAATAAGCAGTGTTCAGGTTGTTCTTTTCTTGACGGAGTTCGTCATCTAAGGTGTTTTTGTATTTAGCAAACTCATCTATATCTGTTTGAAGCAGATACAATTTATTTTCATCAATATCTTTAAGATAATTTTCCAAAATAGCCTCCGAAACAGCATCTCCGAACTCCATACGCTTAAAATGTCTATTGACAATCAGCGAAACTATGGTCGTAGCTTTTTTCTCATAAAACCTGTCGGGACGTAAAGCGATTGTAGTATCTAAATTGCAGAAAATTTTATTTTCGGAAGACAATACAAACAAATTCGCAGAAGGCATATCTTCTGCACTATTTTTCCATTCGCCCCAAATCCATACCAAAGCGACTGCCAGAGCCACAGGTACAATTACTAAAAATTTTTTCATAAGAAACATTGGTCGTAATAATAATTTCGTGTGTTTTAATTATGGCAAACAAATAATATGCAAGTTTTTTATCAAATTGTAAAATCTTTTGAGCTTTACGAAGGATTAGCTTGCTGATATACCTGAACAAAAGTGGTTTTTCAAAAATTTCTTTAAAAAAACCTATTTTTCTTGTGCGTTTCGGCTCATTTCGGCTTCGCTCAATGAACACGCTCAACGCACAAGAAAAACAAAACCAAATTATTTTGAGTATAAATTGGACTCATCTCTGAAAAGCATTTTTTGATTAGATTTGTTTCAGTATTTTTTGCTAAATTAGAAAAAAGTTGGATATTTTGAAAAAAAATTTCACGTTAGCAACAAAATAGAAATACTTGGCGATATGCAATAAGTAAAAAAGCCTTCAAAACAATTTTGAAGGCTTTTAGGTAAATTTTTGTACTCCGTACGGGAATCGAACCCGTGTTTCATCCGTGAAAGGGATGCGTCCTAACCCCTAGACGAACGGAGCGTTTCGGGTTAAGTGGTGCAAAGTTGCAGACTTTTTTTGTATCTGCAAAATTTTTCGCAAAATATTTTTTGCTTTTTTGCGAAACTTCATTTAAGTAGCTGATAAACAATTAGCGAAGCTACATAAGCCAAGGTATTTAAGACTACAAGTTGTCCCAAAGCATATTTCAACGATTTTGTTTCTTTCAGCACTACCGAAAAAGTGCTCATACATTGCATCGCAAAGGCATAAAAAATCATTAGCGAAAAGCCGACAGCTACATCAAAAAAAGGTTTTCCTGTTTTCGGATTGATTTCTTGTGCCATTTTTTGCCTTACATTTTGCTCATCATCACTTTCTAAACCATAAATCACCGACATCGTAGCCACAAACACTTCCCGAGCCGCAAACGAAGCTATCAGCGAAATGCCAATCCGCCAATCAAAGCCCAAAGGCTCAATAGCAGGTTCAATCAGTTTGCCCAGACTGCCCGCAAATGATGCTTCGAGTTTCGCTGAATTTATCAAAGGTTTTAATTCAGTTTCGCTTAGGTTTTTATATTTTTCTTTTACATTTACTTCGGCACGCTCTAAGCTATCGCCCCAACCAAAAGAAGCCAAAGCCCATAACACAACCGAAATTAGCACAATTACTCGCCCTGCATCAATACAAAAAGTTTTTACTTTTTCCCAAATCGTAATGCCTACGTTTTTCCAACGTGGCATCTTGTAGGTCGGAATTTCTACTACGAAATAGCTTTTATCCTTAAATTGTAGCAATTTCGTCAAGATGATACTTGCCAATAAAGCCATCACGATACCGAGCAAATACATCATTAGCAAGGCAAGAGCCTGATAGCGAATAAAACCCAAAAATGTATCGGCAGGCACTACCAAAGCAATCATAATCGTATAGATAGGCAGGCGAGCCGAACAACTCATTAGTGGAGTAATCAAAATAGTAATAAATCTTTCTTTGCGGTTGTCTATGTTGCGGGTAGCCATAATGGCAGGAATGGCACAAGCAACTCCCGAAATAAGTGGCACAACGCTTTTCCCATTTAAGCCAAAACGCCGCATAATTTTGTCCATTATTATCATTATGCGTGTCATATAACCTGTTTCTTCCAGAATAGCTATAAAACCAAAAAGTAAGGCAATTTGTGGGATAAACACTACCACCGAGCCAATGCCCGCCAAAATTCCTTCGGTCCAAAGGTGGCTAAGGAAATGATTAGGCAAAATTTCTTTGAAAAAACTTTGCAGATTGCCCATTTGTTCCTCTATAAAATTCATTGGAATTTCAGCCCATTGAAAAATGGCATTGAAAATCAAGAGCAGTACAGCCAAAAAAATCGTATAGCCCCAAAGTGGGTGCATCAAGATTTTATCAAGTTTTTGCGAAAAAGCTAAGGGATTTTGTGGTTTTTCGTACTTTTGGCTACATTGAGAAACCGCTGCCGAAATTGTGTCGTAACGTTCTAAAATCTCTTTGGCTTGCAAATCTAAGCTATTGAATTGATGTTGGATTTGAATTTTTTGCAAATAGTTTTTGTCTGCTTCACTCAAAAAATGTAATCTTTCGTAATGATGCAAATACAAAACGCTTTGATAAGGCGAGGCTAACTGATATTTTCTTTGGATTTCGGCTATTATCTCGGCAAAAGGAGCAAAGACCTGCCATTGTCTCGGGGCATTGCCTTGCAAAGAGTGATTGAGTAGTGTTTTTTTCAACTCTTCGATGCCTTGTCCGTTTCGGGAGTTGGTAGCTACAACAGGTACGCCAAGTTTTTGCGAAAGAGCAGAAACATCAATTTCCCAACCACTTTGCTCTGCCAAATCTATCATATTGAGCACCACCACCACAGGAAAACCTAAATCGTAGATTTGCGAAAAAAGCAGAAGATTTCTTTGTAAATTGCTTGCATCGGCAACTACCAAAATCAAATCGGGTAGTTCGGGATTGTTTTTGTCTAAAAGAAAATCTAAAACCACTTGCTCATCGGCAGATTTGGGGTAAAGGCTGTATGTGCCGGGCAAATCTACGAGCAAGGCTTTTTGGTTTTTGTCTAAAGCCAGCTTTCCTATTTTTTTCTCGACGGTTACACCTGCAAAATTAGCTACTTTTTGGTTTAGACCTGTCAGTTGATTGAACAGCGAGGTTTTCCCTGCATTCGGATTACCCACTAAGGCGATTTTGTAATTTGCTTTCAAGGCTTAAAAATCAAAAGTTTATATTTAGACTAATTCTTGACAAAATTACAAAATACTTGCTAACAACAAAAATATTGCTTGATAGATTTATATCCAGAAATAATTGATTTTAGAAGATCTCTTATAGCATTTAAAATGCTATAAGAGGTTTGGGTACAATGAACACGCTCAACGCACGAGAAAAACAAAACCAAATTATACTCAAAAATAAGTGGTTTTACACTTTTCTGTACGTTGAGCGTGTTCATTGAGCGGAGCCGAAATGAGCCGAAACGTACAGAAAAAGCAAGTTTTCTCAAAACTTTTTACAAAAACCAATTTTGAATGAGTATATTTTGAGTATAGTAGGTACGCACAACTCTCTGTTGATTTCGCCTCTGTTGATTTCGGCTTCGCTCAATCAACAGAGATAAAACGTGCAGAGGTGTTCATTGTCAGGCTTTAAAAGTCCCTCTCCTTTGGTCGTTGAGCGTACTTCGGCGGTTCGGCTACTTGTATTGAGCATAGCCGAAATACGCTCACCGACCGTAGCTCAGTAACCCGAGCCGAAACGTGGAGAGGGATTTAGGGTGAGGCAAAACTCCCCTCTCCTTTGGAGAGGGGCTGGGGGTGAGGCAAAAACTCCCCTCTCCCTTGGAGAGGGGCGGGGGGTGAGGTTTGCTTTTCACATTTTTTTCACTACATTTGTCTAAAAAAATACACTTATGAAAAAGCTACTTTTCACCTTGTTCTTCTGTTCCCTTTCACTAAGCCTTTCTGCCCAAAGCTGGCAGGAGCTAACCGAAAAAGGCGAGCAAGCCTACCAAGCAGGAAGCTATAAAGAAGCCACTTCATATCTTGAAAAAGCCCTGAAACAGGCTGAGAAAGAATTTGGGAAAAATCACGAAAATTATGCTACCTCCTGCAACAACTTGGCGGGCTTGTATAGAGAACTAGGACGTTATGCCGAAGCCGAGCCGCTCTACAAAGAAGCCAAGGAGATTTTTGGCAAAGTTCTCGGCAAAGAGCATCCCTATTATGCTAGCTCCTGCCACAACTTGGCGGGGTTGTATGAAAGTCAAGGTCGTTATGCCGAAGCCGAGCCGCTCTTCAAAGAAGCCTTAGCGATTAAAGCCAAAGTTCTCGGCAAAGAGCATCCCTCTTATGCTACTTCTTGCGA